>Ga0207068_1207_pt1 | contig 15829 bp, 15 predicted proteins | sample Alteio_BWMinCont_23_FD_153475 | JGI IMG/M metagenome (GOLD analysis project Ga0207068, IMG submission 153475) | Enriched cells from forest soil in Barre Woods Harvard Forest LTER site, Petersham, Massachusetts, United States -... | ecosystem: Environmental > Terrestrial > Soil > Temperate forest >... | reverse complement strand
TTCGGAAGTAGGTTAGTTCAAGGAAGGAGGCACTCATTTAACACTTGATGAGCTATAACATCACAAGATGAACGTATAGGAAGCATGGATGGATTATAACTCACTGTACCAGAGGCAACATCTCAATGCTGACTTAAACTTTGTTTAGCCGGAAAGGGTTTATAGAGCAATCCAGACCTTTTTGGTGGTCACACCTTGTTCTGTTTTAAGCCGAAGAAAGTAAATTCCGTTCGGTACGTTCAAGTTAAGGATTGTGGAATGGCTCGTTATGGTGGATGAATAAATAATTTCTCCTATCATATTGTATATTTCCAGTACCCCTTTTGAAAGTGTAGAATAGAGCGTGAAAGTTCCGTTGGTGGGGTTTGGAAAAACAGAAATAGAGTTGATCGCTTCCATTTCACGAATGTCGGTACTTAGATAATTGTATGCAGCAGAGGTTGATTTGCATCCATCCGGATCGGTAACAACTACGGTATACAGTCCCCCAATCGTAACTGTAAGGCTATTGGAGGTGTCTCCCGACAAAACAGTTCCGTTGAAATACCATTGATTGTGATAGGCTGCACTTGAAAAGAGCGTGTTGGAAACTGGAGTGATGGTGGGCACAGGAGGAGAGGATAAAACGGTAACATTGATAGGAGGAGCGGATGATTCCTGACACCCTCCCGAATTTGCGATGGTGACTGAGTAGCTGCCTGCCGCTTTCACATAAATGCTTTGGGTGGTTGCACCTGTACTCCAGGAATAAGAATAAGCATTGCTTGAAGTAAGTTTCACGGAATCACCTTGACAAATTGCGACTGGACCACCTGCTGTGATAACCGGAGGAGCCAGATTGCACAGCTTGGTCACAAACAGATCGTAATTGCCGGTGGAAACATTCTTCAAGTTGGTTCCTCCAAATTTGATGGAATCACTCCTGAAATAACCTGCAACGATAATATTATCAGAAGCATCTGCCGAAACACTGGTTCCATCATCGATATTTGTTCCGCCGGCGGTATTTGCCCAAACCACATTTCCATTGGAATCGTATTTGGTGAGGAAGACATCGTTGTACACTCCTCCATTGTTATGGAGCACCGTTGTTCCGAAGGTAAGGGTCGGGCTTGCATAGAGTCCTGTCAGGAAGATATTCCCCAATTTATCGGTAGCAACAGAATTCGCTATATCAATATAAGTTCCCCCTGCTGATTTAGCCCAGATCACACTTCCCGAATTGCTATACTTGACAACAAACACATCATCTGCTCCTGTTGTGGTGGATTGATTGGTTAAGGTGGTGACCCCAAAAATGATGTGAGAGCTTTCAAACCCGCCGGCCACAATCACATTGCCGGAAACATCAATCGTAACGGAATAAGGGGTGTCGTAATAATCGAGTCCTCCTGCCTGATCCGCCCAACTGGCAGTTCCGCTGCTGTCAAACTTGACTACAAATACCGTTGCATAATCCAAGCTGGTTGCATTGGTTAATGCGGGTGTTGTTCCAAAGGAGATGGTCGGACTTTCGAATGTTCCAACCATATATACGTTCGCCAAAGGATCAATGGCCAGTGAAGTGGGGAAATCATCTTTAGACCCTCCTGTTCTTTTCGCCCATTTCAAATTTCCGTTGGTGTCAAATTTTACTAAGAAGATATCGGATCCCCCGGAATTAATCATCCAGTTACTGCCAAATGTTAAGGAGGGACTTGTAAAATAACCCGACATATAAGCATTGCCGGCAGCATCTACCACTACCGATTGCCCGTAATTATTGTTGTAAGAAGTAAACGGTGCACTTGCACCCTGTGCCCACAATGCATTTCCATTAGGATCATATTTAGCCAGAAAGATATCGTAATTGCTGCTCAGGCTTGGGAGGGTATGTGTTCCAAAGGTGATGGAGCTGCTTGCAAAAGCACCGGTTATATAAATATTTCCGGAAGCATCGGTTGTCACAGAGTTTGCATAATCGATGCTGGTTCCTCCTGCACTCTGGGCCCAGAGTACATTTCCTAAGCTATCATACTTGGCAATAAAGACATCACTATAACCTCCTCCGGCATTTGTTAAAGTGTAAGTGCCGAAAGTCATTGTTGGGCTTGTGAAAGAACCCACTACGATAACATTGCCGGAAGGGTCCGTAGCGGTACAATTAGCTTTGTCATCACCGGTCCCCCCAGCTTTCTGTGCCCATTGATATCCTTGGGCATTTATATTTTGGGCAAACCCTGCGAGTAAAATAATCATGAAAAGAGGTCTCATGCTGTTTTTATTTGTTTTTGAATAAAAGATAATTCCGTTTCACCCAAGGTACAAAATGTTTGTGTTTCGGTCATAAAGGGGGCAATTCTTCTTATCCGAAACTTTCTTACATTAGTTGAAACAGGAAAACCCTTGAAAGTTATCAAACTCATCCCTCTGGGGATATTTCTGAATTTCATTCTATGTTCTTTTACTGTGGCTGGGCAAAATGTCGCCAAGCCCCAGCCCGTAATCCTAAGCGGGAAAATAACTTCTGCAAAACATCCGGAGGGTGTGGCTCAGGTAATCATACAGGTGAGAGACCGGTACGGCCTGATTGCACAAGATACTTCGGGTCCGAACGGAGATTATCGTTTGAAACTATTTGCCGACTCTACTTTCTCTATTGAATTTGCAAAGCCATATCCCCTTGCTCTGGGAGAGAATTTGCAGTATCAGACTACTTTCAAAGCTCCCGGACATGACTTTGTTCTCAATGTGCAACTGAATATCTGGTTGGCTTGTGGGGGAAAGGATCTGATTGTTTATTTCAAAAAGGGAAGTGCGGAGATCGATAGGAATTATCAGGTAGGAAAGGATACCACCGGCATTGCCCTGGATGGCATTATTACCCTTCTGAAGGATAACCCTACGTTGGTTATAGAAATTGCCAGTCACCAAGGTATATACGAACAAGCCGACTCTAAGCTGTCAATTCAACGAGCTCAAGCAGTATATGACTATATCCTGGTTGAAGGAATAGAATCGGATAGGCTTATTCCCAAGAGTTATGGAAGGACTGGTCTCCGGTTTACAGAGAAGGAAATGAATAAACTAAAAACATCTCAGGAAAAAGAGGAAATGGACAAAAGGAACCGAAGAGTTGATTTCCGGGTGATTCGGACGGATTTTGTGCCCCCGAAAAATAACCACTAAGGCACTGAGGGCACTAAGGTTCACTAAGTTTTTTGTGTGTGTGGCTTAGTGTTTCTTAGTGCCCTCAGTGCCTTAGTGGTAAATTAAGTATAGCTAAATCCTCTTCGCGCTGACCGGTGCCGCCAATTACCAGTTATCCCCATTAATCTTGTTAAAACAAACTTTCCTCTCAAACGTTTTCTTGTCTGAACAGAGCTTATCTTTCTTAAACCTCCATATTCCTCAGGGTCAAATCCTCAAAAACGAAAGAACTATCTGAATGGAGTGTTATTCGCCACCAATCATAGGTGGGCCCTCTGTGGGTTTCAAATGTTCCTAATTGAACGTTTTGGCCACTTGCATGAGCAGTAGATGCAGTGAGTGCAATAAGCATCAATGAAAAACGAAATAACCAATTGTGCATCATTAGAAAAATGAATTGTAAAGGAGTATTGTAATCTTATTCAACCCTTGGTCAGCGTGGATATGCGGCACTGTGTATGCGTTTGGGTATCCGCTCGGACGATTTTTTCTGTTCAATGATTTGGAAGAATAAATAACAAGAGAAAGGGGTGTGCTTCAGTTATTTATTAAAGGCGTTTTTTAGGTTCAGAATCAGTTTTGGTATGTCATTCTGAATCGTATCCCAGATAATAATGGCATCCACTCCTTCGTAATCATGGATAAGAACATCTCTCATTCCAGACATCAACTTCCAGGGAATGGTGCTATTAGAGTTTTTAAAATCTTCGGATATTCTTTTGCTGGCCTCTCCAATCACTTCCAATTCCCTGATAACCGCACTTTGGGTTTTTTCATCTTTCAAAAACTGAACTTCCGACATTCCTTCAATGAACAAAATGATTTTGTTTGCCCGATCCAGGATATGTTCCAAATAGGCAGAGTCGCTTTTAAGCATGGTACACGGTTTGCAGATCTGGAAGGATATGTTCCATTATTTGCTTTCGGACAGCATGTTTGGAGACAAGGTCAATTTTTCTTCCAACCAACACATTCAATTCCTGCTTCATTTTTACAATGTCCAAAATTGTGGTTCCTCTGCTGTATTCCACCAAAATGTCAATATCACTACTTTCGGTCATTTCATTTCTTGCAAATGAGCCGAAAAGACCAACTTCTATCACCTTATGTTTTCTAAGATAATCTACAATCGTTTTTATAGTATCGGATTTACTCATTAACTGAAAATATTTCTATACCAAAGATACCATATATTTCCTAGGATTAAAACCGATCATTCCCGCTGCTCATGCACCACCAATCTATTCGGTCGGCGCAGATATGCAGCGCTATGTATCCTTGCCCTTTAAATCTATTTTTCAGGCACCCGGCTCTCAGTCTTTAACACCATAATGTTTTCCATGCTTTGGAACCTTCCCGCTTTCGATTTGTTTTATAATATCACAAATAGGTTGAAAGGTGTACCAACCGATACAACCCACCTGGTAATACGTCTGAGTAAGCGTATTTGTTTTCTTTAAATGATCGATCAGTTCTTGCTCAGGGGCCTTAATATCCATTCCATGTAGTCTCTTACACTGATACAAACCATCAATACCGGAAGCCTGTATCTCCGGAGAGAAGGATCTCAATCGTTTGGCAAAATCCGTGTAGTTCTTTTTCGCAACAAGTTCACTGAGCCCATCGAAATTATACTCCAGGGTTTCAAGAGGAAATAATAATGGATCTCCGGGAGAGGCATCAGCTCCATAAATGGATTTATGCTCCTCCAACAATTGTTTATAGTCTGGCTGCGTCTTACGTTCAAAGTATATCGTATCGTCTTCTGTAATGCGCATAAAGACAAGCTTGTGGTCACGGCTTAGGGTATATATGGTAAAGTATGACTGACCAATATCCATGGTTCCTGTTTCCTCAACCAAACCATATTCATTGGTTCTACCCTGGGTTGAATCATAGGTAATCAGGTATGTTTCCTGAATGTCCTTTTCTTCCTTTTTAGAAAGACATTTCAAATCGTTAAGGGAGAAATCTGGTTTATTTAAAAGAGCTTGAACTACTTTTCGTTTTTCTTTGTCTGGCCTGGTGTCATAAACAAACCCATCGTCGTCTGTACAATTGATACAGCTTTCCATCTTTTTGCTGTATATGGCAATCCGGATAATCCGGTTTTCCAGATTCAACTTTCCACGCTTGTGCTTTTTTTGGAAGTAATAGCAGATTCCTGGAACATGTATGACCCCGATGGTGTCATAATCAATATACCCCGGATGAAGTTTAAGAGCGTCTGAAACAGTTGTGAAGCCAACAATAATTCCGTCCGCAGACCGGGCAGCGTTTGAACCTGTGTTCTCAATAGACCGAATGATCTTGTTTTTATCGTATATATTGTAGCTAAAAGAGAAGCCGTTAGCAGGGTAGTAGACCTTTTCAAAAACGCCCTCTGAAGACTTCTGGTATTGATTTCCGAAGCTGTGAATGACTGAATCTAAGGTGCTGTGATTGATCACAATGGATGGTGACTCAATCCCTTTCCCAGGAACGAGTACATACATTTGGGCTTTTGACAAAGGGCCCAACAGAAAAATACAAATGAATATAAAGATCCGTTTCATTTCACCGTTTAGAATTTCATCAAAATAACACGAAATCTTTACTCCGGACTATCGTGTCGTTTCTGTATAAGATCCTTCGTACATACATCCATTTCTGACCGTTAAAATAATAATCCTTCTCCCACCCATTTTGCTTACCGTGTTTATAGTGGGGCGTATAATACCAGGCGAGGGAAGAATCCTTATGTTCATAGAAAAGGATTAAGGCCCTTCCTTTTTTCTCCCCATTTTTATAACGACTAATAATGATCTGGCGACTGGAATCGGGATCATCGAATTGTTCTACCCATTTACCTGTTTTCACTTCTCCGGCATCTGTCCATTTCGTTTTGTTTAACCCTCCTTTGCCAGGCAAGGTTAAGAAACAGGAGCTGAACAACAGCGTAATCAGAGCACTAGTTACGAATTGTTTCATAGGCACTCAATTAACTGTTTCATTTCGTTGCCAAAATCACCCCACGGTAAGCGTAGACTGCATTGTGTTCAATGGAATATTTTGTATTACTTTTTGCTTGGCCAAAAAGTAATCAAAAAGGCCACCACGCGTACCAACCTCAGGATGGATTTTCACACAAACAACGCTGCCAGCCATCCATCCAGAGGTTCGCACTACGCGTGGACTCGCCAGCGCACGCGGCGATTACCACCTCGATGACGCGAGTATGCCGTTGTTTGTGTGTTAGCTTATCCATGCCCTTTTCTTTAGGCTTAATTTATATACTGCCCCAGCTGGGCGTAGCATCGCAAATAGTAAAAATGACGCTCGGCGAAGCGTCTTTGCTTCGTCCGATTATTTTGGTAGCGTCGACGCTACCAAAATAAGCAAACGTAGCCTGGAGGCTACGCTTAGCGAGGGGCTAAGATCCACTTTATTGATTTGGCTTCAAAAGTCTTTACTTAATAATCGTTTATATTATCACGAATTCTTTTTACGCTGTCACAAGTAGAACAATGATAAATGAGCGCTAAACGCCACGCCGGCCATCGAGGCCTGACACAGCCCATATTCTCCCGCCGCTTAGCATGGGGAGACTCTTCATGACTATAAGCTGCATAACCAAAACACGTCCTGACGAGGGTTTTTCTCATGTTCTTATGGTGCAGCTTGCAAACTTTTCCTGCTTCGGATGTCGAGTTTACTACGATGCAGGAGGAGAGAGCTGAAATAAGAAGGATGAAAAACAATTTAAACATTCTTGTATTCATTCGTGTATTACTTTTTTCCATCCTTTCATCCCAAAAACAAACCTAGCGGCCTTCTTTATTTTTCGGTGGCTATAACCATTCCGATACATAAATGGCGTTACTGTTCCTGCAAAAAGCGAACTGTCCAAACCGGAAAGAACAATCAACTCCTTGCCCGAAGTCAGAACATATGCTTCTGCGCCACAATCCCTGCACTTTCCGTTCGTGGTCAGATTATATATTCCATTCTGAAGATCATTCCGGAGACCAGAGGATTTTACAATCTTCGTGCTGAACCGCCAAGTCTGATTTATACCGAATGAATCGCAATATTGATTGATTTTAACAAAACTTTCAGGCTTGTTTTTAATTTTTACAATTCGTTTAGGGAATAGCTGGGAGCAGCCAGAAAGAAGAATAAAAAGAAAGCCAATGAAAAATAATATCTTCATAAAAAAGAATTTGCGATTCACGGACCTATCTTATTCATAAGACGAAAATATTCACCAAGAGTTGCCTCAGAGCGCATGAAACACCCCACCCAACGAAATAGTGTTTCAGCGCTTTATTTCTCTTCCACTCTCATCATAAGTTGTTCGTTTCTTTTCCCATCCATTTTCATCATGCTGGATTTCAGTCTTTGGATTGCCATTTTCATAATACTCCTTTTCAAGACCAACGATTCGGCCCCTGGAATACGTTCTGATGTATTTTAATTTCCCGGTCTCATAATACTCTCTTTCCAGGCCATCGGGCTCATCCTTATCATAGAGCGTTTCTTTCCATAACTTTCCATTGCTACAGAAGTAATCTTTTTCCAAGCCATTTTTTTTACCATCTACATAGGAGATTTCCATCCATAGGTTAAATGGGCACTTGAATTCCTGGTCATAATATCTTTTTTGAATCCCATTTTTCCCTGAATCTGAAAAGGGAGTTTCGAACATAAGCAATCCCCCTCTGTCGTATTGCCGTTGCACCCCGTAAGGTTGCCCGTGCTTATAGAAGGTAAGAACATAAAAGGAGGCTTTACTTGAATCCCTTTCAATCCCAGTATATTCAACATCGTGGTGATAATATTCGACCCACCGACCTTCTTTGATACCGTTGACTAGTCTGTTTCTTGCTTCCGATTTATGCGTAAAGCTGCTATCTGAATACACCATTTGTCCTTTCAGTATGATGAATTCCACCCTCCTGTTTCTTTGATTCATCAAATGGCTGAGCTCCGGATCCTGTGTTTTCTTTATTTGTGCATCTGAATACAACAAATGCGTTTGTCCATACCCCTTGGGATGAAGACGCTGGGGATCAATTCCTTTAGCACTCAAATAATCTGCAATACTCTTAGCACGACCCTGGGTCAGTTGATTGCAGGCTGTTGCGGGATTTCGGGTGCTTCCATGAACACCAATTTCAATGACTAAACTGTCGTTCTTGGTTAGAAAGACAGCAATCGAATCCAACACCGGATTGGTGGGTGAAATTAAAATTGCTTTATCCAGCTGGAACTGAATATTCCTGGCCAGGTAGCCGTTTCCTTTCCTGGATAGGGTATCACCCGCGGCATAGACTTTTGTAAATTTCTGTGCGGAACAGAAGAGAGGGGCGATTAAAAGAAGAAGCTGAGTTAATCGTTTCATTTTAGGACCCATGAAACCCATCTTAAATAAATTGATTCGATTGATTTCAGAGCACTGTAATTCGGCTGCAGGTGCCGTTAACCCTCAGCACATAGATCCCATGGGGCCATCGGCTTACATCAATTTGTAACTTAGAATCGGTGGCAATTCTTTCGAAGATCTTTTCGCCCAACACATTGATGACTTCCACAAGTCCAAGATTCCGATCCGACTCCACATTCACAAGATCTCTGGAGGGAACCGGATAGACCTTTATCCTCGGAATTAGTACCGGTTCCTGCAAACCGGTCACAATCCCTTGTGTGTTGATGGTGGTATTGGTCACCACCGCGCTGTTATAATCAAAATAAATAGAGGCCGTATTTTTTATTTGAGTACCAGTGGGCCAGGTAGGCAATGGTTTTATCCGGTACTGAATATAGCCTTGGGAGCCTGTCTGATTATGAAGGCTGTCGGGGAGCTGAATATCCGTAAAGTGACAAGAAAGGGTATTTCCGTTTAAGGAAGTGCTCACGGGATTACTATGTCCGATAAGCTGGAACGTAGACACATCGAGGTTTGCATCCAAGTTATCCAGAATCGTCATGTTCTGAACAGCGGCCGTACCCGTATTCTGAAAATGGACCGTATAGGTGAACCATCCGTTGTATCCCTGAGGAACATCCACCGGATATACTTCTTTGCGGTTCGGGTCATGGGAATTGGTGACCAGATAAAAATACTGGACAGAGTTATTGTTTGTGTTCAGATCACCTGCAAGTGGAGTCACTGCGATGTTCACTTTGACGGTATCGCCAGTTTGGGCAGAAGGGTTGGTGGTAAAGAGCATATTAAAAGCCTGGAGGTTATTAATCGTTCCATAATCCGGCACAGAAAAGGTATATACATTTCCGGCGATCGTTGGAGTCAAAGCACCGGGTGCAGGGCCTGAATAGGTGACAGGGCCGGTCACGTTGATCTGCACCTGGCCGCTGATCCCTGAAGCACAGTTTAGATTATACCACCTGCTGATATCGCCGGCAAGAGTCATGAGCTCATGCTCAACACCAGGAAAAACGAGTCCTTGTTCTACCACCGCCTGTACTCCCACATCAAATCCCGGTTTGCATTGAAGATTGAAATTCACATTCGTATCGAGTGAGGAGAGGTTTACGAGAGAATCCAGTCCTGGATATACGCATTGGACAATAAAGGGAGGTGCACCTGTCGTATCAACCATGACGTTATAGGTCCCGGGTGTTTGAACAAATCCATACACTCCATTTATTGCAGAATAAGTTTCTCCGAGAAAACTGCCACCCCCATCTGTTATCCTTAAGGGAATATTGACCAGGTTCGAGTCTCCTGAATTTCGCAGGCAGTCTCCATTTTTGTCATGGTAAACAAAACCAAAAATTCCTTGGGCGGCAGGACATCCATTTGGGTTGCCGGGGGTACAAAGAGGCAAAGCAAGAGTTGCCGCATTCATTGAAGAGACATAATTCGGAACACAGGTTGCCGGGTTACCCAGAATGACTAACTGCGAAATACCCACCGGAAAAGGTGCAAAGCAGGTAATTTGGTTAGAATCACACCAAAGGTCCCAAATTCCAGATGGAATGGATGGGAGAGTGGTAAGCTGATTCTTGGTACAACCTAGCTGGATGAGTGAAGAAGGAAGGGTGGGGATCGAGGTTAGTTGGTTATAGTTTGCAAAGAGCGACAAGAATCCGGAAGGTAACACAGGAATCGACATAATCTTGTTATTGTTGCATGCAAGTGTTTGAAGTGTCGACGGCAAAGCAGGAAGCACAGTGACTTGATTGCCGGAGCAATCCAAACTCTGGAGCGAAGGGGGTAGGGTAGGGAGACTTGTAAGGCTGTCCCCATTAGTATCCAGATAAATCAGGGATGAAGGTAATGCAGGCAGGCTGTGAATCCGATTTCCAGAGCACGTCAGGTAAAGAAGTGTAGACGGAAGTGCTGGTAAAGTTCTAATATGATTTAACCAACAATTAAGCGAATCCATGCCCGCAGGTAATGCAGGAAGGGAATCGAGCAAATTGGAATAGCATTCCAGAAACGTGAGGGTAGAAGATAATGCGGGTAGAGCGGTCATATAATTTCCATAGCACGACCATTTGATCAGGTGAGGAGGTAAAGGATACGAAATGGTTGAAAGAAAATTTGATCCGCATAAAAGTGTATCGAGGCTCAAGGGTAAGCCGGCCACAGAATCTAGATGGTTGTTCCCGCAATCCAGAAAAGTGAGGGATGTAAAGTAGCGGATCCCAGTAAGGTTATAAAGCCCTCTTCCATTCACATTCATTTGTTTCATGCCGGTAACCAAAGGGCTGGTAGTGTCCATTTGGTTAGCACTCATAGCTCCGGGTATATTGGTCTGTAACCAAACTACAAAAGCACTATCCGGAATGGTTGCAAACTGGGCATTTAAAGTGCTGGAGCTGACAATGCAAAACAATAGGAGAACTGGGTATAGTACCCTTGTTTTTAGTATTCGTAACATCATGTGTCTGGATATTTTACTGAATGTACGAAATTTCTTGCAAAAGGTTGCCTCCTTTGGTAAATCTACTTTTCCAGATACCAAGTTACTTATCCGATGCTTAAAATGGCCTTACAGCATAAGCCACAAACAACGCCATCAGCAAAAACACCGAATTTATAATAGCATGCTGGAACTCCTTACGCCTGATATGCGTGTATATGGAGCCGATCATTATTAAGGCAATGCAGGCTGCCCCTATAAAAGTAAGGTAATGCCCATGACCGAATAGCCGGGGTACGATCACCACAAGCCCGCAGAAAAGTTCTATGGCCGCTATTGTTTTAACTATACCCGATTCAAAATCTTCGGCCCACGTGCCCCCGCTTTCAATAACCTTTTCTTTGCTTTGAAAAAGTTTAAAGCTGCCGGTAATTACAAAAATTAAGCCCAGTAAGCTCTCTACAATCCAAAGCGCTATAGTCATCGTGTTTTAGTTTTATTCATCAAAGGTATGAAACGAAATTTGAACTCCATTTTTATCTCACCTTTCGTTATGTGCTTTTTGCCCTAACGTAATGCGCTTCCATATAGGCATCCAAATCTTCCCTTTTGATATAAATAGCCTTACCCACCTTGATGTAAGAGATCTTTTTCGCCTGTCTCAAATTAAACCAGGTCTTTTGGCTGATATTTAATATTTGCCTTGCTTTTTCAGAAGGAATATAATCTGAGAGAGCATCTTCCGCCTTTTTTTTCAAGAGGAGGCCTTTGATTTCTTCAATGGAGGCTTTCAGTTCCTTCAGATCTTCCGTTGAAATAAGAGCGAGATTTATTTTTGGTTCTGCCATTTTAAAAAATCTTGAAGTCTATTTCTTTTACTTAAATGGTTCAATATTGGATTGTCGCTAATGTTAGCCAAATCTGCACAAGTAATGAGGTAAGCAACCTCGCCGGATCAAACACAATGTATTTGAAAACCGGCAAGGCCTTCACACTTCCTGCTTACCATGCACACTTAGACTGTATTCTTTCACTCTCAACTTATTTTTTCCCAAACGTGTAAGCTACACCAAGAGAAAAATTCATAAACGTCAGAGGCTGATTATATTCATTAATCAATCTTCCCGCTTTGACCTGACGGTTTGAATTTTCAAGGAAGAAATCGGGTTTGCTGTAAAAATAATTTCCTTGCAGGTTTATCGCAAAATTCTTGCATAAATTATAGCTTACACCAAGCCCTCCCACTACTCCAAGTGAAGTCACGGTGCACGGCAATTGCCTGAAATCACCGTCATCCACTCCTCCGTCCCAAACATCACACACAATACTTGGCGTTGTCGCAATGGACAAACCGGCTAACACTTTCCCGTTAATTGAAAGTTTATCGGAAAGGGGATACCTTAAATAGATACCCGGCATAATGGTCCAGATTTTATAAGCACTGTTTATAGAAGTGGAAGTCCTGTCGCTAAAAAAGTCCAGCTGATATCCTCTTGAAAGGGAATCAAGCCCTTGGGTGGACACATTGAAAGTACTAACACTCATCATTCCACCAAATCCCACATATTTGGAGAAGAACCAGGCTCCTTCCAAACCGAAGGTGCTTCCATTTCCCGCATAACCGGAAGTCGTGTCATAGTAGTTTACTTTTTTAAAGTTTCCCATGGGCATGGAAATGCCACCGAGCAACCCGATAAAACTTCCGTTGCCTGATTGGCCTGGAGCATCTGCCGTTTGTGCCTTAACGCTCGTGAATACAGCAAGTAATAAGACAAGCATTGTGATCTTTTTCATATAATTTGTTTTAAATTAGTTAAGATTGATTCCAAGTTACTGAATGCTCACTCCAAGGAAGATGTCAAAGTCGATAGAGCCAGGTCCGCATGTTCCATTTTTTACGTTCGGCTGATGCTCCTGAATAATTTCCATCCTTCCATTGGTATTGGCTGGGATTGAGCTTGCACTCGTTGTTACATTATCATTCAAACCAACCTGCAGGGCGGGGGTATTGTTATCATAATCTGTGCGAACAACAGTCAGGTTTGAACCCAGGAAAGGCACTCCGCCAGTCATAAAGAAACATTCCAGGTGATAATTTTGCCTGGCCCTGATTTCAGGGGTCACATTGACGGTAGTGGAAGCAAGTCTATTAATGTTAAAATTATAAGGGGTGTTGCTTGCATAAGATGCAGACGCTGTTTTACTCTCATCCAGAATATAAATATTGCATGTGTAAACAGAATTTTTCTTGTAAACAAGCAGTGCTTTTGAGGTATCGGGAGAAGCAGCACCACTGGGGTCAACTTGTCTCCAGATGGCTGTTGTTGTATCAAAAGGAGCAGCCTTATTTATGCATTGAAATACTACAGTGGTGAGAAACTCATTTCCTGGAAGTCTTGGTGTTACCACTGACTCCGTTTTTTTGCAGGAAGCTACGGTAAGTATAATCGAAGCAATAGCAACGAATGCAATGCCCGATAAATAAAAGGATAGTTTTTTCATTTTATGAGTTTTTTAATGTGCAAATGATTTATTCGGAAATACCTCGCTAAATTTCGAGGAGCGGTAGACAGTTAAGCCAAATCTACAGGAGGACCTCTGGGTGAAAATTTGTAATCAAGAACAGATTGTATAAGACATCCATTAAAAAGGATATAGACAACCCTGCGAACAATAGGCAGAGCCTTCTTCAGGCTATTTTTTAAAGGCATTTTAGACTCCCCAAAAATGAAATCACAAATGAAGCAGAGATGCATCATTTTGTGAAAATGCTTTTCGCCTACCACATAACAATGGGAATCCCCCTGATGTTCAAAATCATGAATACCCTTCTGAACATAGGGAAACCCAAACAGCACTAGCAAAACAAAGGCTATAGGTGATTGGAATTTCTGCACGATCTATCGGCTTAATATTAAAATAGTTTCTTAATTGATCCCCTGCTCCTGAATTTTACTGCCTATGAGTTGAAATGGTATCCGGATTCTTAGTTGAACAGTTCTTCCCGGTTCATCGGCATAATAGCGGAAGTAATCCATGTAATCACGGTAAGCGGTGTTCATAATATTGGTACACTGAACACTGAGGTTAATCGCCTGTTTATGGACATTTATGGAGCAGCCGATTGCAGCGGAGAATAATGTGTAGCCTTTGGGCGGTGCAACAAAATCACTGTTTGGTGGAACGCGGGTTTGTTCAGGAACACTGATATTGCCTACATTGATAAACACATTTTTTAACCTTCCTAATTTCTCCCATCTGTATTCTATTTTAGATTGAAATTTTTGGGGAGGTATTAAAACCAAATATCCGTGGGTGGTTAAATCATTGGCGTAAACAAGGGTCATTTTCGGCTCGAATAATAAATGGTTTGTTATATGCCATTTTAAATCCAGGTCAACCCCTTTGAAAAGCGCATTGGTTTGTGTAAAAGCAAAGACGGGGAAATATCCATCTATGTTTTCATGCGTTGCTAATGTGGGTCTGTTGTAGATATAATTATCGATTAGGTTGGCATAAACTCCCAATTCGGTTTCTAATTTTTCACCCTGATAACGCAGGGAAGAAGTAAGATTGTATGATTTTTCAACTTTAAGCGTACTATCTCCCACTTCCCATTGTGAAACAGAGGCATGCACACCGTTGGCATACAGTTCATAGGCAGATGGAGCGCGCCAGCCTGTACCGGCATTGATATCCCAGCTCAGTTTTGGTGTGAACCGGTAGATTGCTCCCAGTGTTACTGAAGAAGCGTTATACTGTTGGGTCGGAGTGTACTCAAGCAAAGTGGTTTCGTTGAGCATGTATTCCCGCTGCCATTTATAATCAAAGCGTACGCCTCCTTCCAGAGTGAACTTGTCGGAGGGGATCCATTTTTCTATAAGAAAGAGCCCCCCTCCATAGTTTCTGTAATTAGGAATGATAGGGGTGTAGGTCAAGCCTGTAAACACATTTCCCTGTGTCATAAAACTGGCGCCGATACTTCCGGAGATATGCTGAAAGGTATTGTGCTCCCAAATTAATTCTGTGGTGTGTGTAGTTAAGTAGTAATTATTCTCCGGAGCATTGTTGAGAGAACCGTTTATGGAATAAGGGACATCCAGACCAAATTCCAGCCTGTTGTCAGTCTGCCTTGCAAACGTCGCTTCTAATTTTCCAAAACATCCGTATTTTAAATACGCAGATGCTTTCAGCAAGTCATGTGATACGCTTTGATAGGCTCTGTTAATAGTATAAAATCCTTTTTTCTCATAGTATGACATGGGAAAATTAATAGGTTCTGCCTGATTGAATAATTCCACCAAAGCAGTTGGATTGCCAGCCTCTGAATATGTGAAAATTCCCAACTGAGTATAGAAATGGCTGTAATATACGGACGCTCCGTAGTGTTCTTTCTCGTACCCAACCGTGCCAGAATAATTTTGTTCAAGTAACCCTGTATTATCCAGTATATAATGTGGGGTTTCTACATTTCCTGCCTGGCGGAGGGTACCCTGAATACGGTAACTCAATCCGGAAAGTTTGTTGTCAAATGCCCCCTGCAATATTCCTGAAGTAGTATACAGCCGGCTGTTATCCATACCGACAAGATTAATTTCTCCGTTCATGCATTTTTCTTTTGGCAGATCTGCGGGTTCCACCAATATAACTCCACCAATAGCATCAGAACCGTAACGGATACTTGCTGCTCCCTTTATTACCGAAAGTTTAGTGGCAATAAAAGGATCAATTTCAGGAGCATGTTCAGAACCCCATTGTTGCCCCTCCTG
>Ga0207068_1047_pt1 | contig 15859 bp, 6 predicted proteins | sample Alteio_BWMinCont_23_FD_153475 | JGI IMG/M metagenome (GOLD analysis project Ga0207068, IMG submission 153475) | Enriched cells from forest soil in Barre Woods Harvard Forest LTER site, Petersham, Massachusetts, United States -... | ecosystem: Environmental > Terrestrial > Soil > Temperate forest >... | reverse complement strand
GGCCCATTCCCGACGCGACCGGGACGGGACAGCCAGGAGTCGTAACCGGCGGCGCTGCAGCCGTTGCCGGAAGCAAGGCCGAGCCATAGGACACCACGCGGCCGCGGCAATCGTAGGCCAGGGCTTCATTGAGAATGTTGCCGACAGAGGCCCTCATCAGGGATCCCAGAGGATTGTAGGCAGCTCCGGAAAAGAGCGTTCCAGGATGATTGCTATCCACCAAACTGCTGGTCATGGTGGTCAGGCGCCCCGCTGCGTCATAGGTGCTACCGAACGTGACTCCCAGACCATTGGTCGCGCTGAGTTCATGTCCCAGCAAGTCATAGCCGTAGTTAAGGGAGAAGGGAGTAGAGCTGTTGCAAGTCTGTGGCAGGCACTGCGAGTTATCGATAACCCTACCCATGGCGTCATAGCTAAAGACTTTGCCCGCAAGTAACTGACCGCTGGGGCTAGTGACGTACTCGGCTGACAACCTGCCGATGGTATTAGCCAGTCCCACACCCAGCTCCGCAGAAGTATCGTAGCGCCGGGTGATACCTGGGGTTACTCCATCCGAGTAGGTGGTGGCCGTAAGGCGGTTCAGCTGGTCGTATTGATAATTGGTCGTGACGGTGAACAAGGGATTTGACTGATTGGGCGCCGGCCTGGTTCGGGAGAGCAGGTTACCGTTGGCACCATAGCCGTAGCTTGTTGTTCCGGATTCCGGGTTAGTTGCGGTCAACAAGCGCGACAAGCTGTCATACTGAAATGACCGGTTGATCCCGTTGATCCCGCCCTGCTGCACGCCGGTGAGATTGTTGAGGGCGTCATATTGATAGGTGGTCAGGAAGCCAGTGGCAGGGATGTCCTGGCCACACGCCGAAGGCGAACTGCCTCCCGCTTGCGCAGCGTTGGTCACCTCGCAAACGGAAGCTAAACGGCCTAAACGGTCCGACTGGGATATGCGCGTCACGCGCGAATTTCCATTGCCTTCATCCTCTGTCTGGGCAGCTCTCCCGGTGTAGCTCATGAATGCCGTGCTGCCATCGGGATGGGTGACTTGGGTGACCCGGTTGAGGGGGTCGTATTGCTTCGTCGTGAATCCGTAGGTCGGATCAGATGTCGTACGGTAAGGATTCGTCACTGTGGCAATGCGGCCATCGCCATCGTAGGTCGTGTCTACAAAATCGGTTCCCGCCGGATCGGAATTGAGCTGCGTCTGGGTGACGCGCGCCAGGCCGTCGAGAACCGCGGTCGAGATCAAGCTGAGTTTCAGCGTGATCTTCGTGGTGGTGACCACGTTTACCGGCAGAGCGGAGTCGTGGTAAGCGATATCGGTTTCGCCGCGCTGGCCGCTCGCATCGGGCGGAAGCAGCGTCTGAACGTGGCGGTCCATCAGGTCGTAGGCGAAGTTGGTCGTTTGGCCGTTGCGATCGGTGGTGGAGGCGACCGTGCCGGTGCAGGAGTTGTAGGTGCTCTTGGCGATCTGGCCCAGGGCATTGGTGACCTTGGTGACGCTGGCTGCGGCGCTGCCGCTGGCGGGCGCGCAGGCGGCGTTGCCCCAGGAGTCGGTGTAGTCGAACTGAGTGGTGTTGCCCAGCGGGTCGGTGGTGCTCACGACGTTGCCGGCGTCGTCGTATTGGTTGCGCGTGGTGAGCCAGGCGCCATCGCTGCTGCGCCAGCGGTTGATCGCCGTCAGGTTGCCGCGCGTCCCATAATTGATGCCGTAGACCGGATCGTGCTGCGTGGCCCCGCTCGCTACCAGAGCTTGCGTGTAGTTGTCGTATTCGTAGCTCGTCTGCGCGACCATATTGCCGGAGCCGTCGTAGACGATTTCGCTGGTCTTGCGGTTGTTGAAGGGTACGCCCGGCGTGCCGTATCCCCAGGCCGTGTCCGTCCTCCGCACCAACGGGCCGGGAGTTCCTTGAGCGTAATCGAACTCGCGCTTCTCGGCGACGTTTTGGGTGAAACTGCCATAGCCGACGGGCCCAGTAGCTTGGCCCCACAGGCGCGTGGAAACTTGGTTGTCCCATTCCGTCTTGGTGACCAAGCCGTTGTCTAGCGTAGTGGTCTCCGTCTTGAAAAGGCAGGAGGGAGGGTTGCATGGGTTGTTTTGACCATAAGTGAAATAGGTGGTGTCTACGGTGCGCAACAGGTGGTTCGCATTGTCGTAGATCTTGCGATTGCTTTCATACGGAGACGACCCACAAGGGTCGCCGGGACCATAAGCGCAAAACTCAACCACGGTGACATTTCTAAGAGGATCGGTTATTGTCATCGCGGCATTGTTGAGGTTGTTCGGGCCGATCGTCGGGGTGTAAGTCGTAGTGTCTTCCGGCACGGGGCAGGTATTGCCGGGCACGGCGCCGGGAGCCGTGTACGTTAGCGTCCCCGCAGGCACTACGGGGGCCCGGCACACGTGCTTGGCGACGACTTCGCGATAGTCCCACGGTCCCCCGGGCGTTTCCGGCTGCTGAACAATACCGTGCTGGAACGTGGCATAGTCGTAACGCGTGTAACCTCCGCCGGGATAGGTAATCTGGTCCAGCTCTCCGAAGCTGCTGTTGTAGTGGAAGGTATACGTGAGGCCGTTCGGCAGAACCATGGAGGATAGCATTCCCGGCCACTTACAGGGGCTGGAGGCTGAGCAGGTCATCGCAGCCGTCGAGTAGGTTCCCGCCTGCCCGGAATTGGCTACGGGGGGTGGATTCGAGAACGATCCCTGGGTGGTGAAGCTCAAGGCTGCCGAGTAGTTGAGCGTGATGGTCCGGGACGCGCCGTTCGAATCCTGGTAGACGATGGAATTCGGGTAGGTCGAACCGGGTGCGGGCACAGACTGGGGGATTTGAATGCTCCGGCCGAGCGTGTCCGTGTACCCGGACGGGCCCCCGATCCCGGAGTAGTTGGTAGAGATCACGTTGCCGTTGGCGTCTTCATAGCCCAGCGTGACCCAACGGTCTCCGTCGGGCGAATAGAGAGTAGGCGGGCTGACGCTCAAGTCCAGGCGCATCCATAGCGGATCGTTGGGAGCGGTATCGCCGACAAGAACGTTAAGATACTGAAGCTCGGGAGATAAGTCATCGTTGATGCAGTTCCTCTTCATGCCTGGAAATGGGTGGACGCTGCCGTCCGGCATCAATAACCGGAAATTGATCTCGCAGAACTCGTGGCGCCAATAGGGATTTCCGCCACTGACTCCACCGGCTGCACCTATGTACATTTGAGCTACCATCTGGTTAAGATCAGAACCGATTCCGGGCTGTTGTCCAAATCCGAACCATCCGTTTGTATTCGTCGGCGTCTGGTCGGCGAAGGTCTGCCACTCCCAGAATGTTATTGTGCCTTGCTGCTCACTCGAGTTGTTGCCGACCGTTTCAACCGAGGGAACCAGTCGCCAAATCTGGCTGTTATAGCTGAAGGGGATATCAAGATTGTGGCCGTTGCGTCCCCGCAGCGTCACGGGATGAAGTTCAATGTACAGGTTTCCCGTGGCCAGGTTGATGTTCTCGTTGTCTCCGTCATAAACCTGGTTGATGTTCATTCCCAGGTTCTGATCTGGAGCAGACGGAGCGGCTAAGTCCTGACCCGCCGCCGGTTTGACGGAAAAGAAAATGGCAATTCCGCAGAATAATACTAATGACTGAACCAGCCTGATACGCATGACCCCTCCCAAGGAATATAATTTTGCTCCGCCCAAAGTTAAGACTGCCGAAACAATGATTGCCAAACCGACCAGAACTATCCTTGCCCCATCAGCGACAATTTCAGACAAACTCGACTCTAGATTCGAGTTCTTCAAATTCGGTAGTGCCATTTCAATGACCTCCTGCCAACTATTGTTCCGGGCAGAGCAGTTATCACGGTCCGCCACCGGTCAGCGTCGGACCGGACGTTTGCACGGAGTAGCCCGCCGGGAGACCGGAGCCGAGTGTTGGCAAGGACGAGGCCGACAGGGAATAATCCGCGCTTGCGCCTGTCGCAGTGCTCTTGATGTTAATCGTGACCTGGTTGCCCGAAGGGTTCGAAGATATTGCCGAAATTGCCCCGCAACTGCTGAGATTGGACGCCAAGGTTGACGCCACCGCGGAAAGAGGAGTTGTGAACGCGCCGCCGTAGGTGAAGCTCGCAGCCGGACATGTACCCACATTGATCGTAATCGTGCCTGCAGCGCACGGAGCGCTAGAGCAAGACAAGGTTTGGTCGATGGTCACGCTGCCCGTAGCAAAAGTCGCCACCGTTACCGTAGCCGGGGCTGCCGTGTGGGAGAGACTTGCGCTGCTTCCCGCGGCGCTCAGGGTGAAATGCCCCGCCGCTACCGAAGCAGGCGCGCTAACCGTGAAGGTGGAAGTTGCCGATCCATTCGCAGGCACGCTAACCGGATTTGGACTGCATGCCACCGTTAGCCCAGAGGGCGTCGCGCTGCAAATCAGCGTTACAGAGCTGGCGAATCCACCCAGCGAGGACACCGTTACCGTGTATGCGGCTTGCTGACCGGAATTCACAGTGATAGATGCCGGGGAGATCGACAGCGAGAAATCCTGGGCGTTGAGTGTCGCCGAGGCGCTACGGGAGTCACTGGGAACGGCCGCACTCGTTCCAATGGCGGGTAGAGTGTAAGGCCCGGCCGGCGTACCGGTTGCGCTGGTGCTGGCCGCGAGGGTGAAGTTGACCGGCCCGCTGGTAATGGTAACCGAGCTTGGACAGGTGACTGAGATCCCTGCCGGACTCGGACAACTCAGATTCACCGTTCCCGTAAAGTTGTTGACCGGTGCAACAGTTCCCGTGTAATTCGCCGGCCCACCCACCACGACACCCTGAGTGGAGGGAGACAGCGATATGGAGAAATCCTGGGCGTTGAGGGTCGCCGAGGCGCTACGGGAGTCGCTGGGAACAATCGCACTCGTTCCAATGGCGGCTAGAGTGTAAGGCCCGGCCGGCGTACCGGTTGCGCTGGTGCTGGCCGCGAGGGTGAAGTTGACCGGCCCGCTGGTAATGGTAACCGAGCTTGGACAGGTGACTGAGATCTCTGCCGGACTCGGACAACTCAGATTCACCGTTCCCGTAAAGTTGTTGACCGGTGCAACGGTTCCCGTGTAATTCGCCGTCCCACCCACCGTGACACCCTGAGTGGAAGGAGACAGCGATATGGAGAAATCCCGTGTATTGAGTGTCGCCGAGGCGCTGCGGGAATCGCTGGGAACAGCCGCACTCGTTCCAATGGCGGCTAGAGTGTAAGGCCCGGCCGGCGTACCGGTCGTGCTGGTGCTGGCCGCGAGCGTGAAGTTGACAGGCCCGCTGGTAATGGTAACCGAGCTTGGACAGGTGACTGAGATCCCTGCCGGATTCGGACAACTCAGATTCACCGTTCCCGTAAAGTTGTTGGCCGGTGCAACAGTTCCCGTGTAATTCACCGTCCCACCCACCACGACACCCTGAGTGGAGGGAGACAGCGATATGGAAAAATCCCGTGTATTGAGTGTCGCCGAGGCGCTGCGGGAATCACTGGGAGAAGCCGCACTCGTTCCAATGGCGGCTAGAGTGTAAGGCCCGCCCGGCGTACCGGTTGCGCTGGTGCTGGCCGCGAGGGTGAAGTTGACCGGCCCGCTGGTAATGGTAACCGAGCTTGGACAGGTGACTGAGATCCCTGCCGGACTCGGACAACTCAGATTCACCGTTCCCGTAAAGTTGTTGACCGGTGCAACAGTTCCCGTGTAATTCGCCGGCCCACCCACCACGACACCCTGAGTGGAGGGAGACAGCGATATGGAGAAATCCTGGGCGTTGAGGGTGGCCGAGGCGTTGCGTGGCTGTCCGCTGTTGGTCCCGGTGGCGCTGAGGGTGTAAATATCCGCCGTGTTCAAAGGGGTGGTGGTCACGGTGACGGTGTAGGTGGGCGTCGCCCCGCCGGTAAGCGCCACCGAGCTGGGACAGCCGCTCAATGTCGGGCCGGCTGGCGCTATGTTGCAACTCATGGGCACCGTGCCGGCGAACCCGTTGATGGATGTTACCGTCAGCGTGTAATTGGTGGAGTTACCCAGAACCACGTTTTGTGAAGCTGGAGTAAGCGTCAGAGAGAAATTCTGGGCGAGGAGGGTGGCCGGGGCAGCGTTGCGCGTCTGCCCGCTGTTGCCCCCGCTGGCGCTGATGGTGTAGCTCTCCGCCGTGTTGGACAGGGTGGTGGTTACCGTCAGCGGCACGCTTACCGATGCTCCGCTGCTGATCGTCAGCGAACTAGGGCAGCCAGTCAGGATTGGGCCGGAAGGTGTAATGACACAGTTTGTGATCGTCACCGTGCCGGTGAATCCGTTGATGGGTGTTACCGTCAGCGTGTAATCCGCGGGAAGACCCAGAACCACGGTCTGTGAAGCCGGAGTGATCGACACGGAGAAATCCTGGGCTTTCAGGGTGGCAGAGGGAGCGTTGCGTGTCTGTCCGCTGTTGGTCCCGCTGGCGCTGATGGTGTAGTTCTGCGCCGTGTTCAACATGGTGGTAGCCACCGTGATCCCACCAACGATCACCGGTCCGCTGGTAATCGCCAACGAACTGGGACAGCCGCTCAAGGTCGGGCCTGCCGGCGAGATGCTGCAATTGATGTTCACCGTGCCGGTAAATCCGCCGCTGGGTGTTACGGTCATTGTGTAGTTGGCGCTGTTACCCAGAAGCACGTTCTGGGAAGCCGGTGTGAGCGACACGGAGAAATTCTGCGCGCCGAGGGTGGCTGGGGGAGCGTTGCGCGTCTGTCCGCCGCTGGCCCCGCTGGCGTTGAGGCTGTAGCTCTGCGGCGTGTTCAGCGTGCTCGTGGACGCCGTGATTGTGTTGATTACCCCCGCCCCGCCGGTAATCGCCACCGAACTGGGACAGCCGCTCAATGCCGGGCCAGACGGCGCTAGGCTGCAACTGATGTTAACAGTGCCGGTGAATCCGTTGATGGGTGCTACTGTCAACGTATAGCTGGGGGCGTTGCCCAGAACCACGCTCTGCGACGCCGGAGTAAACGACAGGGAGAAATCCTGGGCGACAAGGGTTGCCGACGCGGAATGCTGGAGGCCCGCGCTGGAACCGGTGGCACTAACGGTATAGTTCTGGGCTGCGTTCGAGGGGCTGGTGGTTACGGTCAGCGTCGCGCTTGCCGCCCCCCCGGTGATCGTCAGAGAACTGGGACAGCCACTCACGCTCGGCCCGGAAGGCGCGATGCCGCAGTTGGTGATGGTCACCGTCCCGATAAAACCGTCGATGGGCGTCACCGTCAGTGTGTAATTGGTGCTATTACCCAGAACCACGCTCGGTGAAGCCGGCGTGATGGCGATGGAAAAATCCTGCACGTTGATATTCGCCGTGGCCGTAGCCTGATCGACGACCGCATCCGCGAGACCTGTGCCCGCAACGGTTCCCGTGAAGGTGGACGTTGCCGTCCCATTCGACTGAATCGTCGTATTGCCGTTCGCGAGCGTCCCGCCAACGGCATTCTGGAATGAAATGTGCAGGCCCGCCAGAGCCGTAAGATTTTCATTGCCGGCCGTAAATACCGTGCTCGCGGAATCCTGCAAGACGCTGGCGGTCAAGGTAGTGCTGGTGTCTACAAGGATGCTCGCCGGACTTGCGGTACTGGATAGCGTAAGCCAGGGATTGAATATAGCCGTTGCCGTGTTGCTGGCGTCGTTGACCAGGTCACAGGGCGAGCTGCCCGGCCCTTGGTTGCATCCCCACCAATTGTCGGTGGCCGTCACCGTCCCGGCAATATTGTTGAGTCCGTTCCCGGCGGTCGCCGTATTGCCCACGATCCGGCTGAACGTCACATTCAAACTGTTTCCATCACTGCTGTTGTCGACTTCGACCCCTCCGCCATCCTGCCCCGCCACATTCAGCGTGATGTTGGTTCCAACCACCTGGGTGGTTTCCATGATCGTGTTGCTAAACAATCCCCCGCCGGCGCCACCTGCGTGGTTGCCGCTCAGTGTGTCAGAAACGAGCTGCACTCCAGCCGTAGTGTAGATACCTCCTCCGTCGGCGCCCGCGATGTTCCCGCTGATGGCGCTTCCGATGGTGCTTCCCTGGATCACTGTTTGGCTGCCTACCGTCGGCCCCAGAACGGACAATCCCCCGCCGGTTTGTGTTCCTCCGCTTTGCCCGCCTTGGGTCGATGGATTGTCCACCGCCTGGTTGTTCAGTATCTGCGTATTGGATATCTCCATGGGAAACGCAGCCTCAAAGATGCCCCCTCCGCTATCTTGTGCTATGTTGCCCTGGAAGGTGCTGCCGGAAATGGTGATCATCCCTTCCTGGGCAGGATTCGGAATTTCGTTGGTCAATGCCACCCCGCCCCCGTCAGCCGACGTCGTGAACGCGCTATTGGCAATCAGCGTGGCATTGTTGGCGATATTGCAGTTGATGATGTTGAGTGTGCCGCCACCGTCCGTCCCAGCATCCCAATCGAAAGCTCCTCCAAAGGGGTCCGCGGTAGATGTATTCAGGCCGTACCGGATGGTCAAATTCGACAAGCTGGTATCGAAACCGGGAAGATTTGCAGCGGGGTTGATCGGGGGGAACGGGGGGTTGATCGAAAATACCTTGTCGATGCCGTTGGGAATGCCATTGGCGTTGACGCCGGTTCCCGCCTGGATAATGGTCGTGGCGACATTGGCGCCGACTATGCTCAGCGGACCGGCGGTGATATCCAGATGACCGCCACTGGCATTCCCTAACTCATTCGGCGGGATGGTGAGTGTATAGGCGCCTGCGGGGACCATAATCGTTACCGAGCTGGTTAACCCATCGGCTAACACTTCAGCCAGAAACGCATTGGACTCCATCACGGCGGCGCGCACGCTGCAATTGCCCTGGCTGTCGGCGCAAATGCCGTCCCCGGGATTAGCATCGACCGTGTCCACTGTGGTATTGACGTTCAACGTCAAGCCGCTATTGCCTTGCGTTACCGGAGCCGTCGTGACCGTGAAATTTACCCCGTTGCTGGCGGCGCCGCCCACTGTCACTACCAGGTTGCCACTGGTAGCCCCGCTGGGCACCTGAACGGCTATGCTGGTGCTGCTCCAACTTATCGGTGTTGCCGCTATACCGTCGAAACTTACCGTGCTGGCGCTCTGAGTGGCGCCGAAGGCTGTGCCGGTAATGACTACCACCGCGCCAACCACACCCGAAGTCGGCGACAGGCTGCTGATGCTCGAGATAACCCCAAAGGAGACGCCATTGCTAGACAGCCCGCCCGCGTTCACGACCACATTCCCGGTGTTCGCTCCACTCGGCACAGGTACCACGATCTGCGTGTCGCTCCAACTTGTTGGCGAGGCCTGGGCACCACCGAAGGTCACTGTATTAGCGCCCTGCGCGGACCCAAGACTGGTACCTGCAATGGTGACCGCAGTGCCCGCACTTCCGGTTGTTGGCGACACGCTGCTGATATTCGGCGTAACACTAAATGCGGCGGTGTTGCTGGCCACGGAATTCACCATCATCACCACGTTGCCGGTGGTTGCTCCGCTGGGAACTGGAACTACGATCGTGGTGGTGTTCCAACTTGCAGGCGTCGCCGCCACACCATTGAACGCGATCGTGTTTGCTCCCTGCGAGGAGCCGAAGTTAGTACCGCTGATGGTCACCGAGGCGCCAACTGGCCCAGAAGCCGGCGTCATCCCGCTGATTGCCGGCGCAACGGCGAAATTCACGCTGTTGCTCGCCTGGTTATTGACAATCACTGATAGAGGGCCGGAAGTCGCGCCGTTTGGTATGGTTATAGCGATGCTCGTATCGCTCCACTTCATCACGTTGGCGGGCGCCCCGCCTCCCCCGACAAAAACCTCACTTGCTCCTTGCGCGCTTCCAAAGTTTGATCCGCTGATGGTCGCTGTGGCGCCAGCAGACCCCGCAGTCGGTGAAACGCTCGCAATACTGGGAGGCGGAGGTGGAGCGCCGCCGACCGTAAACGAGGCGGGGTTGGCGGCAAAACCATTTACGGTAACCACGACATTACCAGTCGTGGCGCCCGCTGGCACGGGAACCACAATGCTGCCGGCATTCCATGATGTTGGCGTCGCAGCCGTACCATTGAAGGTAACGGTGCTGTTGCCTTGGGTGGCTCCAAAACCCGCTCCTGAAATCGTGATTGGAGCCCCTATGGCAGCGGGGTTCGGCGCTATCCCCGCAATCACGTCTATGCACAAGAACGATTCGGCATTGCTTGCCACGCCGTTTACCGTGACCACAACATCCGCGAATCCCGCACTAAGACTCACGGGAACCTGAACAACAAGGTTGGCATCGCTCCACGAGGATGGTGTCGCAGGAATTCCGCCGAAGGTGACCGTGCTCGTACCCTGCGTCGCTCCAAAGCCCGTTCCCTGGATGGTCACTGATGACCCCACCGGCGAAGGCGGCCCCACCGTAGGCGAAATGCTGCTGATAGCTTGGCCCCACGCAGTTGTGGCCATCAGGAGACAAAAACCGACCGTACAAGCAGCGCTGCGCAAGATTCCCACCTCAAATTTGTATCGCTTTTGACTGTCCACCGCAGGGTGGATGAGCAGCCTCTTAGTCATAGTCATAGGAAAGATCCACCGTTCCGCGCAACCTTCATTTCATTTTCCCCCGCTAATTGCCAGCACGCCGGAAGTGGCGCCGACGTTGAGTCGCATGGGCACGGCGGCGACGATTGCCCGCGTGGAGCCGGTCCGCACCACCGTTTGCCCGCGCGCAAATTCCGCTACACCATGCCGCGCGTAAGGATGAGAGATCACCGCCGTTTGGTCCGCATCGCGATTGAACACCGTGATAACATCGCCGCCGCCACCGCCGGACCGCGTCCGCAGCAGCAACGGCAGTCGGCCCGCGCTATCGAAGGGCGCTAGCCCGCTGAAGCTTTCAACTTCCTTCCACTCTTCCTGGTGATTATTCGAGGTTGGATGAAAAGGACTGGGCGATTTGCCCAACCTGACTTGTCGAAGAGTCTCCAACTCTTCAGGCGTCCATGGATCACCCTTAAAGCCATTGGGCGCCATGATATGAAGGGCGCCATCGGGCGACAGCAAGGCCATCTGCAGGCGGCGATTGCGGTCAAACGCAAAAGAACCAAGGGCCATCGCGCTGACTGAAAAAGGCAAGGAAATCGGCGCTAGCGCAGGCGACGCCTCCGGTCGGCCGGAATGCAGCATCAAGAGTTGACCACCGGCAATCACCGCAGCCGCGTCGGGAACCAGATGACCGTCCAGGTCGCCGAAGGCAAATGCCATGGCTGGCGCCGGCAAGGCGTAGGTGTTCACTAACACCATCCCTGCTGCCGAGCTGCGATACAGCAAGAGCAGCGGCTGCTGCGGCCCCTGCACTCCAATCAGAACGGAATCAGGCTGGCCAATAGCGCCGATCTTTCCCGCACCCAACGCCGTTACCGCGGCACCTCCCGGGAGAGATAAGCTTTGGGCAACGGTGAATACGCCATAACCGTTCCCGGTTAGCACGTTGATCGTGTTACCACCCCGTGCAGCGACTACTACGCCAATGTGGCCAGATTGATAAAAGTTTCCGGCGGCCAGAAAGTCAGGACGTACTTTTGTCGGGAACGCAGAAGCGCCAGGCAGAATCGAATCCTGAAACTTCCCGGCAGCCATGTATTTGAAAGTTTCTTCGCTCTGCGGGACAAAAGCTTCGAGATTGCCGCGATGCACAGTCAAGATGCCGCCGCCCCCGGGCACACCATTGCCCACGATCAGGTCGGTAACCCCGTCTCCATCGACATCACACGCTACCAACGACAACGGCGTGGCCTGTCCCGAACGCAAAGCTTGTACCGCATCCTCGGGTCCGCTGTAACTGTCCGTCAAAGTTGACACCGCTTTCAGATGGACCACCGGTTCGGACCCGGGCGCATTTTTTGCGGCTTGAGCTGAAATGCGAATGCCGCCAGCGACAAGACTGATAGAAACCGCAACCATGGTCATGGCCGCGCGGCGCAACAACGTCAGCAATTGCAAGAAGTTCATTTTTGATTGCTCCTCCTTTTAGTCTTGCCCGTATGATTGCAACGAGACGATTCAATTCAGTGTGACGCATATGAATTGAGGCCTGATCGTCGATCACGAGTCACAAAGCTCCTGCAGCGGCACATCTCCAAATTCGCTCTCGATGTCCGACCACGATACAGCCCGGATGTCCGGCGTATCGGGTATGCCATATGTCCTTAGAATCTGCCCAATATCCACATGCACTGTCTTGTCGTCGAAGTAGAATCCGGGCGCGAAGTACTCCAGGAGTCGTCCGCTCGTCGACTGCCGAGTCTGCCGACCTTCACGCCTCTGGTCGCACACCGGCTTTTTCCTATCCGCCTCGGATACTCCCTCCTGCACGGAGTTGGAAATTGCCATGAGCCTTTGCCTATCGTCATTTCGAGACGATAAACGCCACTCCCTCATTAGCTGGCTTGATCTGCTCGAGACTGCAAGGGCTTTGCCCTCCAAGAGATATTCGTGCTCTCCGGCTCTAGCGGCCATTCCGAGATTTGTGTCCGTCTTCATCACAATTCAAGCTCTGAAATCTTTGATCCTTGGAATATGGTCTTCTGACCCCGGTGAAATATCTGCCCACCCGAATTGAGAGATAGCTTATGACCAGGTATGGGGTATCCATCAGGAGTTCGATGAAGATCCATCCCGGCCACTCTGATACGACTTTTCTTGGGCATGAGAGAGCAGCCCCGCCGCGATCAAAAGCGGTCACATCCTCGCCAAACTCGCCGACATTCGCTGGCGTCGTGTCCATCGCGGTTATTTATATAAGAGGGTGCGTCAATCGAGCGTATCCAATTCGGACTACCTGCACAGCTTGTTCCTTCATGGGGTGGATTGGATGGAATTCACTGAAAGGTCCAGCGGTCGAAATTGCTATTGGTCTATAGAAAGGTAAAAGGTGGGCAATGTCGTCGGTGAACTGGAGAATATGCGTGAATGACTCTATCTAAGAGATAGGATCGTTTAAGGACTAACATCCTGGGAATTCGAGGTTCCTTCGCTGCCGCTCAAGATTTCGGCAAAAGGCTCCCGCTGCGCTCACGCCTGCTAGCGCCTCAATTTGAGAGCTTGGAACGTGAAACGATGAATCTTGTTCTTACCTTTGGAGTCATTCATCGCATAGAGATCTACAGCATAAAGTTGTCGATCGCTGATGGCGACTGCAGGTATGACAAACTGAACCACGGCCTGCTGGTTGCTTTCCCGGGGCGCCAGGAAGCTTTCGGTAAGGATTTCCTCGCCTTCAAAATATTTCTTGAGGACCGCCCGGTACGCAAGGTATCCGCCTCTCACCGGCAGTTCCAGTCTCACTACGTCCTGATGCGGAAGCAGGGTAATCGAGACCTCGTTCGCCGCGCCCTCTGTATTACGCCGCACGAAGTCGTGAGGGACCAAGCGATATGGACCCTGTTCTTCCAGGCCGGCAAAACGTCGATCGTCTGCGGTTGCCCGCGCAGACTTCTCAGCTGCAAGTTCTCTTCTGAGATTGTCGGCCTCCTGCTTCGACTTGACCGAATTGGCCAGCCAGCCAACCGTGACCAGCATCACAGTGGCCAGGACGAATCTAGCCGAGCTATAAAACCGCGGACGTGACACGTTGAATGAGTCTCGGAGCGCCGCCAAGCTCCAGGTGCGTCGGCATTTGAGCCGCAGCGCAATGCCGCGTGGCCTTTCCTCCGTTTCCTCGATGCGGCCTATTTCAATCGACAGCTCGCTTCCCTGCACAAGGTTCAGAGTCGCTCGAGCCGGCACAACCCCATCGCAGCGCGTATACTCAATCCAATGTGTCGCCAGCGGCAATACCCGGCCGTTGAATTCCGCCACGATTTCAAGCAGGCTTGCTCCCTCAGCGATCTCGCATTCGTAGCGATCTACGCGGGAAGTTACATCAATCTTCGCGCACTCCTCCCCATTGGCGAGAATGCTCAAGAAACGCGGCGAAGCTTTTTCCCTGAGAGCACTCTCTTCATCGATCCGAGCCATGATCCTGCTTGCCTCAGCATCCGTCAGGTCTTCCACTCCCTGCACTTCCTGCCCAAAGTTGTCTTTATCTTGGCTGTCTTGGCTGTCGCCGTGGCCATTTGTATTGGCATTCATGAATTGAGGGACAGTCAGCCGTTCTCTTGGGGAATCCAATCCAGTTCTTTGGGCCAGACGTTCATAGCAATCCGGATCGATGAATACATGACATCGACGAAGCTCAAGCAAGTCCTGCGTAAGGTCCCGACGGCCATTGGCCAAAAGGCTACTGCTGGCGTCGAAACCGGGGTCTCCGGACGCCGGACAGGTCTCCAGAGTACTCCATGGGATAAAAGCCCTCAAAGATCGCTCGACCAAATCGGCCCAATGCTTTTGGTTCTCCTGAATTTCGAATCGCCGTTCTCCGCGAAGACCTTTGCGGCTCTTGATCCGATTTTCAAAGCGTCTTTCGATTTCGCTCATCAGTATTCTTTTTACTTTCCTATACATCTCCGCGCCGTTGTAATGCTCCGTCAACCGCTCATACGCTCTTTGCGCTTCGGCGGTGTTGTAGCTATACAATAGGCGTTGTATTCCGACGCTGACATAGAAAGCCGATTTTGAAGACGCCGTCTGAACGAGATGCTTGACATACCAAACCACCAGGTCACGCGTGGTGGCCAATCCGGCGCGTTCTCGCGTTTTCTCGTGATTGCCGGATTCAAGGAAAATGAGCCACTGAAACATATCGCCCTCGCCGCGGACGAGCCGGTAGATCTTGTCCTTCAAGGACTTGTCCCGCCAGAAAAACCGCTTTCGTTCGCGGCAGTGTTGCGTCTTTAGTTTACTCATGGCGCTGCTGACAATCTCAACCGCAGCCTCACGGTCGCCGATGATGAAATAAGCTAGATGCAGCCCCTTGCGCAGCAAATCTTCGTAATGCTGCGGGAATTGTTCGGCAGGTTGTCGAACAACAACTCTTGAACCGGCTTGACTGTCATACGATGCTTCGGGTAGGCGCGTTTCCATGGCAATGCAAGACCAACAGTTCCATCTTCGAAAAATCTTCCGCCTTCACAGTTTGCCTCAAAAGTCAGGAATCCAGCGTATCCAATTCGGAATAGTCAGGCCGTTATGCCGGCGATTACGAGAATTTGTCGAAAATTGGTAATCGGGTCATTGAGTAATTTGAAAATCAAGAAACCGATTCGAGTCGCCCAATGGAATCAGTGAGTTAAGTCAGCAAGCGCAGCTAGGGCCTTACTTCCACTCGCCCTGAACCTGGAACGCGGCCCAGTAGTAAGGCGATCTCCAGCTTTTCTGCTTCCACATCTGGATCTGTGCCGCTCGCATGGCAGCCGCCGGCCGCATCTTATCCTGCTCCATCGCTTTGTAGAATCCCGCCATGAGTTCCGCGGTTGCCTCGTCGTCAACGCTCCACAAGCTGGCAACCACTCGGCTTGCTCCCGCATACATGAAACCCCGGGTTAATCCGATCAGGCCTTCTCCGCTGATTTCCTTGCCTAAACCGGTCTGGCAGCCGCTGAGCACAACCAGGTCCGCAGGCAAGTTCAAATTGTAGATATCTTGCAGGTCCAGGAACCCGTCTTGCCGTTTGCCCTGTTTATCGACCAGCGACAGCACCAGTCCTGATAACTCAGGATGCAGGCTGTTGAGCAATCCATGGGTAGCGAAATGCACAATCCGATATTCGGCCAAAGATGGATTCAGAGCTGTAGCTCGGCTTGCCCGAAAATCTAGCGCCTCCAATCTCTTGCTGGCTGGAATTCCCGCCAAAATGGCCTGCGCCTCTTTGCGTGTTGCCGGCAACCGGGTCAGACGAAAGTGCGTGCCTTCGCCCTGGCTGATTTCAGCCACGGAGCGCGACAGTAAGCCGAATGACGCAGTGG
>Ga0207068_1072_pt3 | contig 16051 bp, 17 predicted proteins | sample Alteio_BWMinCont_23_FD_153475 | JGI IMG/M metagenome (GOLD analysis project Ga0207068, IMG submission 153475) | Enriched cells from forest soil in Barre Woods Harvard Forest LTER site, Petersham, Massachusetts, United States -... | ecosystem: Environmental > Terrestrial > Soil > Temperate forest >... | reverse complement strand
AGCGAGTCATCAGGACATCAAAGATATATCGTATTGTGCCTGTACCGTAGGGCCTGGTCCATTGACCACCTTGCGAACGATTATTGCTACTGCTAATGGGCTTGGATTCGCCACCGGAATACCTTTAATAGAACTTAATACGCTCGAAGTATTTGCACTATCAACTCACCACGAACCGTTTACTCACACTTTTGTTTTATTGAACGCTTTCTGCAACGATGTTTATTATGCATCTTATGATGGAAAGATTCTTGATAAAGGGAGCTGCTCATTTGAAACATGGCTATGCGCAACAAAATCATTCATCGATAATAATCCTTCAGCAAAAATACAAATACTTGGCAATGGGGCAAAGCTTTATGGAGATCAGCTTACAAAAGCATGCTTAATACCTGCCCAAGCGCTTACTACATTACAAGAAATGCCACCCGTTCAGAGCATGATACATGCTTCCCAAGAAAAATGGACACTCCGAAGAAGCGTCATGCAACTGACCCCCTTTTATGCACGATCAGCTTTACCAAAACTATGACCATAATGATCGTAACACCCCAATGCCAACGGCAATTGCATGCTCTGTTCTGAGTATTGTCGGTGTCAGACGGCTCATAGATGCGCCCCACGAGATTAGCATGTTACGTTCATCAGATGCCCAATCGCCTTCAGGGCCACACAACACTGTTACGCGTTCTCTCTTCGACAGTTCAACCGCTTGCATAACGCGACAAATATTACCTCCTCTGATGTCAAACGCGATCAACATGCTATCCTGATGGCTGATGTGCGCAAAGGGCACAACCGAACCAATTGTAGGAAGTGAATATTGCTTTGATTGCTCCGCAGCAGCAATCATCACCCTCATCAGACGTTGCATTTCAGAATGCGCGAACTCATGACGTTTCGACTTTGCAGCAATATAGGGAGTAATTTTTTCAACACCTAAAATCGTTGCCCACGATACAGCTTCCTCAAAAGCGGATTTTTCAATCAGCGGTAACGCTAATTGAATACGCGGCTTTAATGGTGTAATAACATTGCATGCCATTACCTTGAGAATACATCGGTGTGCTTGCACAACAACCAACTCACCGACTATGTTGTATAATGTTCCAAAGAGCTGTACCATTTCATGCTCATGCAACCGCAGTACTCTATGAATTCTCAAGCAAAGTGCTTCATCATCGATTACTCGTTCATTTCCCTGAGAAACTATACCCCAACTATCTATACATGGTGCATACAAGGCAAATTCATGCCTATTTGATAGATGATGTGATTGCATTAATAAAACCTACCGCTTTAGATCGAGTTCCAATCAATAATGTCACAAGATAACTAGTAATTTTCTCATGCCATACCGGCTGCTCTATTTCATATTTTTCGCTCGCATCAAATAATTCTAAGTCAATGCTATCCATGTTAAATGTGTCTGGAGAAGCATGCATATAGACGGAAAATGAAATACTACTAATAAACACTATTCTTACGCATTGCAGCATCTGCTTTACTTTCATTACGTTAGTCCTCAATATGATAAAATAATGGAAAATAAGATCAAACCGCAGGATAATTTATACCAGTCTTTTTAAAATTTCAATAGTTTTATTCTTCAAAAGCACTTCGCCGCAATAATCATCAAAGTAATTGTCAGGAGACGTCTCAACAGTCTATATATAATAAACAAGAGGCATAAAGAGGGGATTGCATGAAAAAATATATTATTGCATTGCATACTGTTATTTTGTTCCCAACGGCATACTCACAACACCCACCCCCTGCAGTCACTGAGGCATTCATCCAACAGTTTATCGCTATTCTTGAAGATCTCTTACAACGCTTACAACAAAGCCATGCCAATGCACCAAGACGTTTACAATGGCACGCTGCTTTAGATATACCATTTAGTACCCTTCTTGAGCAAACGCTTGCGAAGAACAAAGCTCTTTGGTTAAAAATAAAAAGCCTTTTGATGAGTCAGTTACTTGAAATCCCAACTGCTCGTATAACTTCTGTGCCGAAAAGTTATTATCACGGACAGCCAATTTGACAAAGCAAATACCCCGCTTCTTGAAATCCTGTAAAGCATATTCCAACAAGAGCTTTCCATAACCCTTTTTGCGATACTCACGAGCAACAACAAGAAATTGTATACGACCGGTATAACCATCTAAAAGATGATAGGTTACAAATCCAGCCGGCTTATGATCATCCTCATAAACCATAACCGTGAGACTATTGTCAGGATAATGAAATGTTGCTGCTTGATGATCCAACAGATAATCCATAGAAAAATCAGTAGCATCTTGCGACACAAGCCAATACCAATCTTGTTCGAGCATATTTTTTAATGCAGTGCGATCTTCTTCGCGATATGGCCGAATATTTCCATAACTCGCTGGCCAAAACATAGCCCAGCAAAAAACTGCTACAAGCGATAAAACGCCAGCCACAATTAATAAGCTAACACGAACTCTTATATCATCTAATCTTATCAACGACATAACAGACTACCTCTCATGTATAGTAAATTTTCCGTAATAAAAGCCCGCTTGCTGGAGCTGTTACAAGATGATGCCGCGGGTCACACTGTTGAAAAACATTATAAAATATCTGCGCATTGCACGGACGACGTGACGAAACCATGACAGCAGCTCCTACAATACGCCGGATCATAAAATGCATAAATCGACGCCCCCGAACAGCAATGCGATACGCTGCAAAGCGAGCAAGCCACTGAATATTAATAGCATCGATCGTTCTCACTGTAGATTTATAAGTATCTCCGGTGCAAAATGATCGAAAATCATGAGTCCCTACCACCGAATCGAGACATAATCGCATGACTTCAAAATTCAACGAAGAGCCACAATACCATCCATATGACGCAATAAAGGGCAACGGCCGTTGTGTAAAAATATGATACCAGTAGATCTTTTGTTTAACATCGTATCGTGGATGAATCAATTGATCATTCATCGTCATTGATCGAATCACAATATCAATCGGCAATGTCCGATTCCATATTTCTTGTAATCGAGAGGGCTCAAGAGACAATGGGGTCACAAAAGAAGCAACTTGATCATATGCATGAACTCCCGTATCAGTTCTGGAAGCCGCACAAAGAGATATCTTATGCCCAAAGGTTCGCTCGAAAGTCTCGCGCAAAATACCTTCTATCGTCACAACGCCTTCTTGATATTGCCAACCATGATAACGTGTACCATCATATGCTATACGCATTAGATACGTAAAACAGGATTCTTCCCCATCTAAACGTACACTCATCGCCACCCCGCACAATATTATTACTTTTTAAATTACTTAAAAATTCAGGTTATTATTTGCGCAAAGATGCTCGAAGAACTTTCTTACGCAATCGAATCGACTGAGGAGTAATTTCAATTAACTCATCAGGCATAATCCATTCCATACATGTTTCTAAAGTCATAACGCGTGGAGGCTCTATCTTAACCAAATCGTCAGATCCCGCAGCACGCATATTCGTTAATTTTTTCTGACGACATGGATTTACTGAAAGATCATCACTGCGACTATTTTCACCAATAATCATACCCTCATACACATTATCACCAGGGCGAACAAATAATGTACCCCGTTCTTGCAGTGTATCCAAAGCATAATTGGTAATCATACCGCCTTCCATGGAAACCAACGCTCCTTTGATCCTCATGATAATATCGCCCTTATAGGGTTGATATCCATGAAAACTAAACGTAGCAATCCCTGTCCCCCGTGTTTCTGTTAGGAATTGTCCACGAAATCCAAGAAGTCCTCGCGAAGGAATTTCAAATTCCATACGCACTCGACCGTTTTCATAATGTTGCATAGTGACCATATGAGCTTTCTTGCGACCAAGAAGTTCCATCACAGTACCTTGATGCTCTTCAAGAACATCAACAATAAGATATTCGATCGGCTCGCATTTAGCACCATCAATCGTCTTGTAAATTACCTCAGGAGCAGACACTTGCAGCTCAAATCCCTCACGCCTCATCGATTCAATAAGAATTCCTAAGTGGAGCTGTCCTCGACCAAGAACTTTAAAAGCCTCAGGAGATTCGGTGTCTTCAACACGCAAGGCAACATTGGTTTTAAGCTCTTTATGTAAACGATCACGAATTTGACGCGACGTAAGCAGCTTTCCTTCTTTACCGCTGAACGGAGAATCATTAACCGATACATAGACCGCCATCGTTGGCTCGTCAATTTTCACGTACGAGTGAGGAAGCGGTTGGCCTGCCTGACAAATCGTAGTACCAATTGTTACGGGCTCTTGGAATCCTGTTACCGCAATAATATCACCATAATGCGCTTCGTCAGTTTCAATACGCTCCAACCCTAAGAATGTGTACAATTTTGTAATTTTAAACGGCTTACTGACAGCATCATCTTTGCATAATACAACTTGATCGCCAACACGTACTGATCCACTAAACACGCGTCCAATCGCAATCTGACCAAGAAAATCGGAGTGATCAAGGCTCGTCACCAACAACTGCAACCCCGATTCATGCGGCTGAGGGCTTGGAATAGTATTAATAATAGCGTCAAAAAGCGGCTTAAGTGAATCACTTGGGCGACTTATATCAGTCGTTGCAAAACCAAGCCGCGAAGAGCCATACAAAATAGGAAATACTAATTGATCATCTCGCTTCGCAAGATCAAGAAACAGATTATTGATGAGCTCTTCAGTTCTTTCAACATCTGCATCTTTACGATCAATTTTATTAATCAAAACAATAGGCCTCAAATTAAGCTCTAACGCTTTATATAACACAAACCGAGTTCCTGGAAGAACCCCTTCTGCGGCATCGACTAAGAGCAAAAAACCCTCAACCATTTGCAATGTACGCTCTACTTCACCACCAAAATCACTGTGACCAGGAGTATCTACAATATTAATAAAATAATCGTTATATTGAACGCCCGTATTTTTTGCAAGAATCGTAATCCCTCGCTCACGCTCAAGGTCATTAGAATCCATAACACGCTCTACAGGAGCTCCCATTAAGGTTCCTGATTGGGTAAGCAATTTATCAACCAACGTCGTTTTACCATGGTCAACGTGAGCGATAATCGCAATATTTCTTATTTTTGATCGTTCATATGAACGTTTAGTCTGATCCATAGAGCTAGCACATCCTTATTGCTTAAGAAGACCTTCGATCTGATATTAATGCACGTCTTTCAGGAGCAAGATAGGGAAGCAACGCCATTGTGCGCGCAAGCTTAATTTCTCTCGCCAAAAGACGTTGATATTTCGTAGCATTCCCTGATATTCGTGCAGAAAGAATTTTTCCTCGCTCTGTCAAAAAGCCACGTAAAAATGTTGCATTTTTATAGTCAATTGCTGAAACAGGAACTTCGCCAGAAGTAAAACGGCATCCGCGCGCTGCACGCACATCACTGCGACGCGCTCGCTTACGCAACAATCTCCCACTAATGCGTAATTTCATTTTTTTAGCCATCATTACTCCTTAAGCTTCTGCCAACACATCTGATACATCATCTAATTCACCTTCATCAGCAACGGAAATTTTATGCTCTCGCATTAAGGCATCAGTTGTTTTCCCAGGGACCTCTTCGAGAGATTCTGGTCGTTGATAAATAAGAGAGCTTTGATCGGTAAGACGATTTGTCACATACCTCATGACAACATCACCAAACTTAAGATGAATCATTGACCTCATAGTCTGTAAAAATTGTTGAAGCACAGGCGATTCAACTTCAAATCGAAAAAGAAAATAAACGCCATATTCGTGCTTTTGCACAAGATAGGCAAGGCGATATTTACCCCAACGATCAAACGAAATACTATTACCCTGAAAATCACGCACTATAGTACGTAATTGCGTTTCTAAATTACTCGCTTCACCGAATGTTACTTCAGGAGCGGTGAGGAAAAGAACCTCATATCGAACCATTATCATCCTTTCATGCATACATGGAAGTGCTTTACGCACTATATGATATCGCTTGATAATATCATATGTTTATTAAAAAGGGGGCCTTCAAACGGCCCCTTTTTTATTTATCTTACCAGTTCCCCAATAAAATAGAAGTTATATATGATATATCTTTATACAAAGCTTTGATAACGAGCAACAACACGTCCAATAATCCTAAAGTGATCTTTTCCTCTTATCAGCGCGATAGGAGCTTGCTTGAAGTTAACCGATTCAAGAACCGTAAAGTCATCAGTATAGGTAACTTTCATAATCGCACGAACGAGAACATCGTTGCCGTACTCAACTGCAGCAATATCACCAGAACGAGTCCATACTTCAGGAGAGATGACAAGTAAGTCACCTTTTTCGAAGGTTGGTGAAAGTTGGTTACTGTTAAGCATCAAGGTAAACATTGAAGCATCAGTACCGTTTAGCACTGGAAAGAACGTATCTTTACAACCACTTGTTACCTGCATCAATTGATTATTGTAAGGCGATGGATTAGCTGGAATATCGGTCATCACAGGAACAACCTGAACCTTAAGGTCAACATTGGAAGACTCCGGCATACTTACCGCGCTTTCAATATTGTCAGTTCGTTTACGATGTTGTGCAAAAAGCTCGATAGGATTCAATTCGAAGGCACTTGCCAATTTTCGAAGAGAATCTTCATTCCAACGCCTTGTCCCATTTTTAATATGGGTAAGGTAGCTTTCGGACATTCCCGTTTTTTCTGCTAAGATCTTTGTTGTCCACTGTTTTTCACGTAGTAACTCTTTTACTCTTAAACCTGTTTGCGAAGACATAGACAATCTCCTTTCTTATTTTTTCTTTGTTTTCAATGGATTCTGAGGTAAAATCTTCTGAAAGACACTATCTATTAGCCCTCTATTAAAAAGTTTAATACATATTTAATTCTTGTCAAATGGAAAAAAACTCATTTAGCCGCATCACAATTCGCTCCCGCTTCCCCCGCAATCATTTTGAGCAAAAAGCCCGGGAATATCACCTTCCCCTCTGCGGTATTGATGAGGTAGGGAGGGGACCCCTTGCTGGCCCTTTGGTTGCGGCAGCAGTGATTCTTAAGCCTCGAGCACGCTACCCAGGTACCTTAACTGACTCAAAACTCCTCACGCCCCTTCAGCGAGAAGTAATGTTTGACTGGCTTCAAGAAAACTCATGGTATGCCGTAGCCTCAGTTTCAGCACGAAAAATCGATGAAATCTCTCTGGGAACCGCCAATATACAGGCCATGCAGCAGGCATTAGCACTGCTCACCATTCGCCATAATATTACGCCAGCCTGCATTCTGGTTGACGCCTTGGGATTTGAAGTACCCTGGCTGCAATCCTTCTCACTTCCTGAATCTACTCAAGGAACATCGCCCGAGGATCATCTCGAATACCCCTGGCACAAAATCATTTCATTTTATAAAGGTGAAATAAAATCATGTTCGATAGCAGCAGCATCCATTATCGCTAAAGTCACCCGAGATCGACTCATGAAGCAGATGGGAATTTTTTATCCCAATTATCTTTTCGATGAACATAAAGGATACGCTACCCAAACTCATTATCAACAATTAACAACTCATGCCCCAAGTATTATTCATCGAAAAAGCTTCTTGAAAAGCTATCAAGACCGCGTTCTTCAACTTTCTTTTGGAGAAAGTCAATTAGATGACCACTTGCCTGCAGATTTCTCTGAAGATATTGATACTCTTTAAGCGAGGTGAGCTCGTAGCATCCACGCCATTTTTTCATGCTTTTCAAGTAATTCAGAAAGAAGGTTATTCGTCCCTGCATCATTTTGCTGCGCGGCAAGATCAACTGCAGGTCGCAGCTGCCTAATAATGCCTTCTTGCGCAAGCAATAAAAGTTTGATCATGCCAAGATCGTCAGGATTTTCTCCCGGCTCTTCTTGTATCGTTGCAAGCTCAAGATACTCAGCCATTGTTGCAGGAGCCATCTCACCAAGCTGACGAATTCGCTCAGCAACGGTGTCGGTAATATCAAGTAAAAGCTCATAGTGATCTTGAAACAGTTTATGAAGCGCTCCAAAATGTTTACCTTCAACATTCCAATGCATCTTCAATGTTTTAATATAAAGCACCACTTCATTAGCCAGCAATTTTTTTAATTCACGAACGACAGCCTGTCTTTGATGCTGATCTATTCCTATTGATATCATGAAAAACTCCTCTTAATATGTAGTATTTCTCTTTTTATATTACTCCAAGCACCCTGTTGTCGCAATAATATCTTAATAGTATGATATAATTCAAACGAAATGCTTCTTACTCCTTAAGGACAAAGAATGCTTGCAGGAAGTCCTATCGCAGAAATCATCAGCAGTTCACCTCATGAATGGCATGCACTCTGTGTAAAAGTCGATCAGGCTCCCCATTTTGGGTCGCTCATCATTATTCAAGAGACATGGGCAACGTATATCGGCATTGTCCATCACATTACTACCCAATCAATAGACTCAGTACACACACCATTAGCATTAGGAAAATCTCCCGATGAGCTAGCACGTGACTATCCTCAAATGCCACTTTTCCTTCAAACCAAAATCTCTTGTCTTGCAATTGGTTATATTAAGAACCACATCATGAGACTTCAGTGGCCTGCAAAACCACCATCCATTCACGCACACATCACGCTCGCGCCTTCTGCAATATACCAACAAATTATGTGCGATAACCAGTATCTCTCGCTGCTTTTTAAACACACTACTGTTACACCATATCTTGATGAACTGATATTAGCACTGCTTACCCACCTTGATAATCAAAATCTTCTCACAGAATCACTTTTGGAAACGTTGGTCGATCAGTTTTCACTCCTGACAGGAAATGATTATCGACGCCTTAAACTGTTACTCCAACGCATCGAGCGACTTTTTGCACATCGATTGGCATAATTTTGCACTACTACCATGTCAACAGTGAAAAGCGCTACTCAAAGAATTCAGAGCAAATCCTGATATCAAGGCATTATGTGGCAAAGTCATCATTGCTGTTATCTCATGAGTATGCCCTTTCAAGATACTTACACATTTCCAAGTAAAACCGTCTAATAACCTTAATAGTCCCATCATTGTGCTCATTAAGGGGAATTATTGAATAAAGCCGCTATAGTTATAACGCACCGGTCAAGCCGGTGGCTTAACAGTTGTGAGCAGCCCCATGGGCTGCCAGTGGCTTGTCGGTTATTATCGAGATTAAACTAAATTAAAAAGCACCGTTTTCTTGTGATTCAAAACCATCAAGTTGTTCCTGATTTTTGACATAATCACGAACCTTCTCAAGCTCAAAGCCAACAGTTGAAACTGCATACCCACGAGCCCAAAAACATTCTCCATTAAAGTTTATTTTTCTTCCACCAAATTGTCGTGCAATGGCTATCGCACTCTTACCTTTCAAGTAACCCACTATTTCAGAGACAGCATATTTTGGCGGTATGCTCAAGATCATATGCACATGATCTTTCACCAAATTCCCTCCAACAATTTCACATCCTTTTTGCCGCGCAAGTTCATGGAATGTTCTTTTCAAAAATTCCACGATTTTACCATACAAAACTTTTCTTCTGTACTTGGGAACAAACACAACATGATATTTGCATTCCCATTTTGAATGACCTAAGCTTTGATACGTAGTTGCCATGATTTTTCCTTTTCGACCGACAAGCCGAAATTGATTATATCATGGCAACTACTTCAATACTAAATCCGCGGGCCTAGCCTTGACAGTCTCACCAGCCTAGCTGGTGGATTACCTATCTTTCATTTAAGACTTAATAAATGTTATTCTTAATGTGATTTTTATTATTTCTAAAGAGAATATACACATGAATTATTTAAAACTAACTTTATACTTAATCGTTTCGTCCTTCGCATCTCCAGCACATTCATCTGAAACAACAATGCATCCTCAAGAAAGATCTCGCAGAATATTACCAAGCGCTAAAGACATCAAATCATACGCTTATCAGCACCCTCTGACAATAATTGCATATGCATGTCTTATCAAGTGCGCTGCTGATCTTACCTATTCCTTATTGGGAAAAAAGGGTCACCAAGACACTCAAAGCACTCATACCCACTCAATAAAAAAGGAGGTGAGATCTAATGTTAAAAAAATTACAACAGCCTATGTTAAAAGACTAGATGGGTTGATCATACATTATCCAATCAATCATCACAAAGGCCTTCTTAGGCTCAGCCCACCATCACCCCAACAAGAACCATCTCAAGTAACAAATTGCCGACCCGTTGTTTTTGATACGACTAGCAATAGATTTGGATTATTAAACATCGACCTTCCGCCAAAGATCGCCATGGGCGTTACCCAAGACCATTACGAATCTCCTCATATAGAAACTCATTATGACTGTGCAACATTATGCTTTTTAGAAATACAGGACAATCTTCCTAGACAACGGACAATCACAGGACAAGATCAACTCAATCAGCTCTATATCATTAAAGAAACATATAATCAATCAAATAGAGTTGTTAATCATAGTCGATTTGGCATTGGCCACATCATTGCTAAAACCATGTCTAATGTGAAGGAAGACATCCCGCCATTCTACATTATTGATTTTAGTATACATGGAAAAAAAATGATCTCACCAGACGATAAAGACCTGCTCTATGAGACACTATCTAATAATTAAAGCAACATTCTCAATATATTCATTCGTCGCGATAGTCGCTTCAACTACGAAGAATTTTCTCCAATAACCAAACAAGTGCGCAACAGCTTGCGTGGTTATTACAAATAATCTGTCGATATGCATGAAATTGTTCACCTATGGACGATGCGGGATCAATAAGTTCTTCATGATCAAAGCCACATTGTAGTGCATATGCGATAAGGCGTTCTATGAGTAACTCTGGAGATGGATATAGTTTTATCAATCGCTTAAGCATATCATGATAACATACAAGCGCTTTACGCTCTTCTTGGGTAAAAGAAATACCCTGTGAACAGAGCAAAGCAAGTTGCATACATGCTTCTTTTCCAAGGTCACATCTCCATGCGTCTCCGGCGTCAATTGCATAAAGCGTGTCGGTTGCTTCATCATACAAAAGATTGTTATTGCCTCGATCACTATTACCAATAAAAGTATCATATGCAACGAGAGCAGCGGCATGCGGGTGAGAGGCCATGCTTCGGATCACCGTACGCGTAAGACCGGTATCTTGAAAGGGACGCGGTTTAAGATACGACCATGAATATCCATGCCATGATTTCTGTTGAAGATTATACCAAGGAGACGTTCCGGGCACATAGGACATCAAAAGCGCTGGGCGGGCATCGTGTTTTTTACCTACGGAAGAAACGCCGGGCGAAACAATATGTACAAGATGGGGAGAAGGAATATTAATTTTTTGAGCAACTTCATAACAAAATGCCTCAAGAGCAAGATAGAAATTATCTGTAACATCATCAGAAACAATCTGCTTGAGAACGTATTTTTTATCGCTGTCATCATATAAAAAGACAATATGGGAGTATTCATGACTTTGAATCGCCTCAATAGCATATGAGGCTATACTTGTTGCAGGGGAAAAAATAATAAGATACAGCGTTGCAAGATAAAAAATTGGAGCGATATGGGTATTATTCATAAGAAGACCAGGAATTATTGTAATTTCAGAATTTTAATTAATTTTGCAAATGCCGAATAACTTTATGACAATGCTCGCAGAAAATGATTGCATTCCCACACCTTTTTCACAATAAATCGTAAACTGACTTTTCACATACGTCAAGGTTCTAATAATCTTTTGCAGTGTAGCAATGCAGGGTATAAAGGGGGAGGGGCCCTTTACAAAGCACAATTAATGTTTATAATAGAAAATAATACGACCTTAATGTGATATATTTTATCAAATTGTGGAAAAAGGAGCATTTTTATGAAGAAACTACTACTATTATTAGCTGGGATAGCTACAGGATTAGGACTACAAGCAAATTACGACTTTAGCTGGATTAGCGAAGCCGCTCAAACCAAAATCATTTTTGATGAGCTCATGCATAGCAAAAATATTGTAACTATTTTGTACAACTACGGAAAACGAACATTGCGCAATAATTTATGGTTTCTCGATTCAGGTTATATGCCATCTAATCTTACCAAAGAAAGCATTTTCTTCACCAAAGCGCTTAATAAGATTGGAGCTAATCCAGAACGCTATGAAATTACTAAAAGTGGCTGGGGATGGGGCGCAGAAAGTGAATTTCAACACTGTGCACAAAATATGATCAATCAATGCTTTCAAATATCTATCAAAGATTGCTTACTAAAAGCGCCATACTTACAACTTCTTAAGCTCAAAGAAATCTGCTCAAAAAATTATCCTATATCTATATTGCAATGGATTACTTCTCAATATCGCTAAAAGAAAATTGAAGCTATCATTTATTCCCGTTATGTGATACCACATAGCGGGAATTTATTGTGACACAAACATGCCATCTGAAAACATCGCCAATATATTATCATAAATTTCTTCGCCCTATCTGATATCTTAACCGAACAGAATCGGTAGAGCCGTAGATTGCTATGATTAAAATACGCACATGTATCAAAAATAGTTTTTACTTCATACAAACTCTTACAAAAAATCCTGTTCACTCGATCAAAATACTATCAAATATCATGGTCACCGGCACTAAAATGATTCCTCTTTGATCGATTTTATACTATTTCCATTGTTCTACTAGATTGTGCCGATGAAGCGCTTATATGGTAGACATGTGGCAATAAAGATCCTGAAATCATATTTCGACTACAAAGCTCACCGCTTCAATTCAGACAACAATATATAAATATTACTATCCAGCAAGATGGAACCTTCGATGATATTATAAATCTGTTATCATCGGGCGCACAGGCAGGATGGGTCTTTTCTACCTTACGGCTTAATGACACATTACGGCAAATCTCAATTGATGATGCTGCACGCATTTTGCTCGAAACATCAATGAAGGACACTTTCAAAGAGCTTATGTCTTCTTCAAAAAGCACTTTTTCGATATGTGGAACGATTAATTCGCACACATATGGCATCCAATTGGGTACGCGTTTAAACGGCTGCAGAACAATTACTCTGTTGGTGATCGATAATCCCACATCAAAAGCATCATGTTTTCCTCACCAGGCAATTTACGACTCATTCGATCTCTGTACACCATTTGGTATCATCGAAGTTATAACGCACCGGTCAAGCCGGTGGCTTAACAACTGTGAGCAGCCCCTTGGGCTGCCAGTGGCTTGTCGGCTTTTTTAACTTGATTAAACTAACTTAAAAAGCACCGTTTTCTTGTGATCCAAACCCATCGAGCTGTTCCTGATTTTTGACATAATCACGAACTTTTTCGAGCTCAAAGCCAACAGTTGAAACTGCATATCCACGAGCCCAAAGACACTCTCCGTTAAAATTTCTTTTTCGTCCACCAAACTGTCGTGCAACAGCGATTGCGCTTTTACCCTTCAGATAACCCACTATTTCTGAGACGGCGTATTTCGGCGGTATACTCAAGATCATATGAACATGATCTTGAACTAAATTTCCTCCAACAATTTCACATCCTTTTTGTCGCGCTAGTTCGTGGAATGTTCTCTTCAAAAATTCCACGATTTTTCCATACAAAATCTTTCTTCTGTACTTCGGAACAAACACCACATGATATTTGCATTCCCATTTTGAATGACCTAAGCTTTGATACGTAGTTGCCATGATTTTTCCTTTTCGACCGACAAGCCGAAATTGATTATATCATGGCAACTACTTCCATACTAAATCCGTGGGCCTAGCCTTGATAGTCTCACCAGCCTAGCTGGTGGATTACCTGCCCTTCATTTACCACGTTTGATTCATGGTACAACGAATATAAATTTATCGAAGATAATTAAGTATTTCTCTGCAAAAGAAAGCCACTAATCTTTTCTCCTATAAACCAAAATTTCCGGATAAATTTCTTGCACATTTTTAAAGTCTTGATAGTACATTTTACCGGTACGAGCTGCTTCATGAATCAATCTATTGCCGTCAGGCACTAATTCAGCTTTTTGATTACTACAGTAAAACCAATCATTGTTATGTTTTATTACAGAAATAACATGTCCACCCCTAGTATGTATAAATTTACCTTCAAGCGCCATTAATTCGTATACAGGTGGTTTTTTCATACGAGAGCTAAAATCAAATGTCGACAGGTCTAAGGCCACCGAAAATTGGGATAGGACCTCTCCTGCAAGAACACTTCCAAGGCGATCGTCTACTGACGACGTCTTGTTTTTTTTATGTAATAATTTTTCAAATTCATTTTTTTCCTTATTAAACCGTGTTGTTGCAACAATCAGCACAAGGGGCCAATCGAATGGTATCTTCCCCGAGAAAACATCGAGCCCTGCTGCTCGCGCTATCTGAATAGCAGCGTAACCCTGCTTCTCCTGCGCTTCAAAGAGAGTCTTGAGCGAATTTTCAAAAGTTTTTAGCAGATCTCCTTCAAGATGACGTCTTATCTCTTTTTCATCCCTTTTAAATCTCTCTTTGCATTCTATGTTATTTAAAACAACGCCAATATTGCTGTTAAAATATTCGCTGGGCTCTTTTGTGCAATCAATCAGTGCAGGATATTTTGTCAGTGCTTCATGCATTATTTCCATAACGAGATGCGCTCTGCCTACCATATGACAGGCAAGGCCTACCAAGTTATTTTTCTGAGCAAGCGCATCATGAACAATTTTTAATAAATCCTCACGCTCCCGAGAAGAACCATTGCTATAATTATTCAAAAAATCCATTACAGCTTTGTAGATAGCAGCATTAATTTTATTCTCTTGAGGATTTAACGATCGAGAAGAAAATACCATTTCATCCGCGATACCAGGAACACAATAAATAGCCCGCCACAGCTGAAGAATTCCATTAAGAAAACATGTTCCTTCTGTATTATTAATACCCTGTGGAACAGTAGCACAACTTGATGGAGCGCCTTGAGCTTTTGATTCAAAGGATGAAGGTTTATAAACACTGACATCAACAATCTGGTCATTACTCCTCTCAATTCTGTATTTATTAACGCCCCACTCCCCGCACTGATAGGGCTCTCCTACATGAAGACAGGAGCTCCGAAGGAGCGTAAAGAGAAACGGATCACTATCGCGTAAGGTTGTTTCAAGCTTTAAAAACCCTCTCGAATATAAAATTCCCTGCGGTGTAGACGTCAGCGTGATAATGGGGGGCGCTTTTTTGATGCTCTGAGCAACCGTGAAAGTAATATAAGAATCAATCTTTACATTATTATGCAATAGATCAATCATGGTATTATTTTCCTGTTGTGCATGTATTAAAACACTAATATTCATCGTATTTGATGACATAAGACGAGAAAGGTCCATTAAAAAGATCGCTAATTGATATCCAATCGCTACACGTCTTTCATCTAACAGCTCGGAGACTGCAAATCCTGATCCACTTTTTGTCTTAATAATTCCCTGAACAAATTGAGAGCGAATTTCATCCTTAACCGCTTTTTTTTGAGCTTCTATCATAGAAAGAATGACCTTATTATCTTGATCAAGCGACACTAATTTATTAAAGACCAAATGATTAGGGGCCAAATTATTAAAGACCGCATCCCACCGCGAAGCAATATCTTTTACAAAACCCTCATCAACACGTGGTATAACCTGACTTGCAATAGATTGATAATGTACTGGATCAGCAAAAAGCTTTTGCTGGTCATATACATCAAGAGCTCCGTAACAGAATTGTGCATACGAGTGCTTATTTAAATCTGTATCGTTAATACCAACATACAACACAACAGGAAGGCTTTCATAAAAAGCTGCGATATCAGCCTCTAAAGCAATCTTTTCTTGCGCAACTAATTGAAATCTTTCTGGTAGCGTCTCTATAAATCCCCCCGATATTTTATTAACCGCAAGCTGTTCTTGATACCCGCGCAGTAAAAAAACTTGAAAGGGATTTTTTTGTTTTAAAAGAGCAATAATCGCTTGAACCTCAACACCATAGTTTCTTGAACCAACATAATC
>Ga0207068_1161_pt1 | contig 16072 bp, 16 predicted proteins | sample Alteio_BWMinCont_23_FD_153475 | JGI IMG/M metagenome (GOLD analysis project Ga0207068, IMG submission 153475) | Enriched cells from forest soil in Barre Woods Harvard Forest LTER site, Petersham, Massachusetts, United States -... | ecosystem: Environmental > Terrestrial > Soil > Temperate forest >... | reverse complement strand
GCCGGTAATTCGCACGCTGCCGCTTGAAAAGCTGAACCCGTGCGATGTGCCGGACGCTGGCAGGCGAGGGACAAACGCCAAGAGCACGGCCGCGAGAACAGCCAGTACCGTCCCGACCCAGAGTAAGCTGGAATCGACCTTTAGATCAAGCGCGCGCACCGAGAACCTGGCGGCATAACGAGCCAGGACGGCCACAATCGGCCAGGCGCTCAGCACGCCCAGAAGGGCGCCTGCGCCGCAGAGCAAGAGACTTTCGGCCAGCAGCGTCCGGCGTAGCATGCCAGTAGTTGCGCCCAGCGCCGCGCGGATCACCAGCTCGCCTTCGCGTCGAACCGTCCGCGCAAGAATCAAGTTGGCGACGTTCGAGCACGCAATGATGAAGACCAGGGCCGCCGCCGCGAGCAGTACCAGCAGCACGGTCCGCGCTCGCGATGTGATCTGGTCGCGCAACAGCACCGCATCGATTCGGAAATCTGCCTTTGCCGAATACGCTTCGGGATGTTGTTGGACCATGGCCAAGTGGACGGTGCGCAGTTCCGCGCGAGCCGATTCGAGATCTGCGCCGGGCGCAAGCCGGGCAAATAGTTCTGTCATCCGGTGGACCCGCCCGGTGACCATCGTTGCCGACAGATGATGGGGGCTTGTCACCACGTTGGCGATAATCTCGGTTTCCGCCGGATACGGAACCGAGGGTTCGAGCACACCCACAATGGTGGCCAGGCGAGTGTCGAGCCTGACCGTTTTGCCGAGCACGGAGGGATCGCCCTTGAGTACCGTCGTCCAGAAGCGGTAGGTCAGGACGGCAGCGCCAGCGGCGTTCGGGCCGTCGTCGCGAGCGTCGAGCAGCCGGCCCAGCACTGGGTGCAGTCCCATGACTTCGAAATACGATCCGCCGACGACCCCCGCACGTACCTCGCGCGGCTCGCCGAGGCCGACCATGGAGAAGCCGATGGTCGAGAAGTCACCGAAAGCGCTTAGCGTTTTGACGCGCTCGCGAAGATCCTGGATTTCCGGCACGGAGAATGTCGTATTTTCGGCGCCGATACCGAGCGCGCTCTGGCGAATATATATCAGCCGGTCTTCGTCCCGGTTGACGAGCGGCCGCAAGAGCACGCCGCGTACCAGGCTGAAGATCGCGGCATTGGCGCCGATGCCGAGCGCCAGCGTGAGCACCACGGTAATCGCAAGTCCTTTCGTGCGCGCGAGCGAACGGACCGCGAATTTCACGTCGTGCATGAAGGCCATGATGGCTGTAGTCATGATTGATCGCTCCCTTTTGCCACCGCTCCATTGCTCTATCACTCTATCGCCGAGCGGGACCGTCCTCCGCGGTGTTGGTCCTCACCCGAAAGATGGCGCTAGCGGGCTGAGATTCTTGCGCCGATCCCCATTGTTCCGGCTTGCAATGCGCCATACCCAAAGAATGTAATTGACACTCTCTCCCAGCACAACCTAAGATCGGGTGCATTGAGAAACTGAGCCACTTATAGCCTATGCCTCAAGCCGCAGTCAATGAACAATTCGCTTGTCCGGGTTGCGGAGCAGGAATGCAGTTCAATCCGGAAGCGGGCCAACTGAAATGCGCGCACTGCGGCCGCACACAAGCGCTCATTGCGGGTTCCACCGTTTCCGCGCACGAATTTACGGGAACGATTGCCAGCCACCTGCTGCAACCCATCACGGCGCAGGCGCTTCAGGTCACCTGTGCCGGATGCGGCAGCGTGGTGGCGTTTGAGCCTCCTGAAGTCGCCGGCATTTGCTCTTTTTGCGGGACAGCCATGGTGGCGGAACCCAAAGCCGCCGACCCGTTGATTGCTCCGGATGGCGTGCTCCCGTTCAAAGTGCCGAAGCAAGGCGCGTTTACCCAATTACAGAAATGGCTTAGCTCCCGCTGGTTCGCTCCGAACGCGCTCAAGCGGCTCGCGCGGCCCGATGGCATGAACGGCGTGTATCTTCCGTTTTGGACCTACTACTGCCACGCGGACAGCACCTACAGCGGGGAACGCGGCGAGCATTACTACGTAACCGAAACCTACACCGACCGCGACAGCAGCGGCAACACCGTGGAACGGACGCGCGAAGTGCAGCATACGCGGTGGTATCCAGCATCAGGCAGAGTTGCGGAAGATTTCAATAATGTGCTGATCGCGGCAACCAAAGCAGTTCCGGAACAGCGCTTGGACAAGTTGCAACCCTGGGACCTGAACGCGCTTTGCCCCTACGAGCCGGCTTACCTGGCCGGTTTTCGCGCCCAGCGTTACCAGATCGAGCTGGCCGAAGGCTTTGAAAAAGCCAAACAGGTGATGAAAAAAGAGATTGAGAGATCGGTCTGCATGGACATTGGCGGTGACGAGCAACGCGTCGCCAACATCAACACCACTTACTCCAGTATCTTTTTTCTGCACATTTTGCTGCCGGTATGGATTGGCGCTTACCAGTTCCAGGGAAAGGTCTACCACGTGGTAGTCAACTCGCGCACCGGCGACGTAGAGGGCGAACGGCCTTATAGCCCGTTGAAGATCGCAGCTCTGGTAGTGACGATTCTTGCCGTGGTCGCGTTGCTGATCCTATGGCATCAGGCACACCACTAGCTTTAGCACCCCAACGCCCTTAGCGCTCTCTGTGCCGCGGTTACCCCGTGAAACTGTGCTTCCTCAAAGATGGAGATCCCGCTCAGGTCAGAATTGGCAAAGTAGAGTCTGTCGTCTGAGTTTCTCAATCGGCTCCGTTCCAGTGAAAAAATAACCCCTACGGCCGGACGCACCATAGCATGTCCCATGCGCATTATGTCTATGCGGGAAACACACTTGCGAATGTCCTTATGCACGCGCCCCAGGTCCGTGAGAATTGCTTCCTTCCAGTAAGCCCAGTCCTTTTCGAGCAGCATCTGGCGGTTCGCTGCCGGCGTGCCTTCGGCCAGCGCCCAGTAGAACGTCCAAACAGTACGGTCAGCGAAGGTGCGCAACGATTGATGCATGGCGTCCACGTAGCCCAGGGTGGGCGAATCCATGATCACGTTGTCCCATGCAGGCTGAAGGCCACGGGATTGGGGAATTGTTTCCAGCGTAAGGTTGGCGGTGAGCCAGGGTGAGTATTGAAAGTCGTGGAGGCGCGGCATGCCCTCCATCAGATACGGCGCAAGAAACGTGGGTGCGGCGAAGATCACGCACTGGCACCGATACTCCGTGTCACCGGCAAAGACGCGAAATGACGTTTTGTTACGTTGTATCCGGTAGACCATCTGTTCCCCACGGACAAATTGTCCTACTCGCGACAGCAACTGCCGGACAATCCAGCCATTGCCTTCCGGCCACGTAAGCGGTCCTTTCTCTTGCGGCTCGCGCGAAGAAAAATAATGAATGCCGGCCCACGCAGACGTTTCCGCAGCCAACGCGCCGTAGTCGTCACGGCACGCGTAGTTCATGTACCAGAGCAGGGGCTTGGAATTGAAGCCGTTGTTCTCGAGCCATGCAGCGAACGAGATTTGGTCCAGAGCGGCGTGTTTCCGGGAAAGCCCAATCTCCAGTGGAATGGTGAATCCGCCAGAGGCGCGGAAAGACTGCATCAGTTCGGCAAAGCGGCGAAACTGCTCCCGGTCTCGAGGAGTGCCCGGCTCCGGCTCAATGCCCTCTTGCCACCGCCCGTGAAGAAACAAACGTTCTTGAGGATCGAAGCAAAGGTACCGCTCGTCCCACTTGCCGTCTTTGAGCACTCCCAGATCCGTGAAAAGTTCCTGCACATACTCCGCCTCCTTGCCGGGCACAGGAACGTAGTGCGCCGCCCAGGGGTATCGGGTGACCTCGTTTTCGCCCCAGCGCGAGTTTCCCCCCGGCTGCTCATTCATTTCCAAGAGCACAAAGTCCGCGAATCCGCGTTTCTGCAAGCGCCACGCGGCGCTCAGTCCCGCCATGCCTCCGCCCACGATCACCAGCGGGATGCGGATAACCTGGCGGGGAGCTGGAAACCGGGCACCGTCACGCAGCAAGTGGCCCAGTTGGAATGAGTCGTTCACAAACCGGCCGGCAATGGCCCGGTCCGATTTGAGGGAGAGCCCCACCAGTGCCGCCGCGCCCAGCGCGCAAAACTCGCGGCGCGTGGTTTTCAATGGCTGATCTCCCGCCACTCGTGGTCGTATGTTCGCACCAGAATCTGGTCGTTGAGATGATTTGCGGGCATGGCTACCGGCGCCATATCCGGCGGAAACTCAAACATGCTGGGAATTCCCGACACGGTCAGAAAACGCATGCCTTGGGGAAGGGACAAAGGTGGAGTGTAGTCATGCCAGCCGGCCAGAACATATCCCCATTCGCCAAAAGAAGGCACGTAGACGTGATAAGGATAGATTTTGAAGCCAGCCTGCCTGATTGTCTCCGCGATGCACCAGAAGGACTTGCGTGCAAACATGGGGGACGTGCTCTGAACCACGAACAAACCTTGCTGGCTGAGATGATGGCTTAACGTGGAGTAGAAAACCGTGGTGTAAAGCTTGCCCAGCGAGTAGCTGGTGGGGTCAGGAAAGTCCACGACGATAAAATCAAAGATGTCTTGCGAAGAGTCCACCCAAAGAAAAGCATCAGCGTTGATGATGTGGACTTTGGGCGAAAGAAAAGACTTCTGATTGAGCGCGGTGAGAAACGGGTGCGTGGAAAAAAGCCGGGTCATCTCGGGATCAAGGTCCACCAGCGTGATGCTCTCAACCTGCGGAAATCTCAGCACTTCACGCACGGCCAGGCCATCGCCTCCGCCCAGCACCAGCACCCGGCGCGGAACGGGAACAGCCGCCAGTCCGGGATCGACCAGGGCCTCATGGTAACGGTATTCATCGCGCGAGCTGAACTGGAGATGCGAGTTGAGAAAAAGCCGCAGGTCATCTTTCCATTTGGTCAGGACAATATGCTGGTAGTGGGTATCGCGGGAAAAGATGATTTCGTCGGCATAGATATTGTCTTCCGCCAGCCCGGTAATGCGTTTGCCGTTGGCGAGTCCGGCGGCGAGCAAGGCCATCACAATCACGCACATCACTTGCAACCGCCGGGGCGAAAAAAGCTGGCCGCGAAATAGGAACGTGCTCCACAGCGCAACTGCCGCATTCACGATACCGAAAAATAACGCGGACCGCACCAGCCCCAACTGCGGCACCAGCACCACGGGAAAGAGAATAGAAGCAAACAGCGCGCCGATGTAGTCAAACGTCAGGACATGCGATACAACTTCGTGAAAGTGGTAGCGATCGCGGATGATCCGCATGAGCAGTGGGATCTCCAGACCCACCAGGACCCCGAGCACGATCACAATCAGATAAAGAAAGATCTGGAAGCCTTGGGTAAAGGCGAAAGCAAGAAACAACAGTGCGGAGGAAAATCCTCCTACCAGCGCCACCACCAGTTCGATCCAGACAAAACGATAAGCCAGCCCGCGGTGGATGAAACGGGAAAGAAAGCTGCCGATCCCCATGGCAAACAGGTAGCTGCCAATCACGGTGGAGAACTGGAAGACGCTGTCCCCGACCAGATAGCTGGCCACTGTCCCCGCGATCAGCTCATAGATCAGGCCGCAAGCGGCAATCAGCAGGACGGAGATAAAGAGAAGAATTGCCACCTTTAGTGCACGGCAGCGGCAATGATGATGCAGATGCCGATGGACAAAGCGCCAACCAGAATAGCCAGGGCCATGTTGTGTTCCTGCACGATCTCTTTCCAAAGGTGGTAGGGCGTTACCTTGTCCATGATCACGAATGCGACCACGAAAATGACGATGCCCATGGAGGCGAACACCGTGGCGTTGACCAGATTATGCAATAAGTTTGAGAAATCCATTACTTCCCTCCGGTGTAGTGATGGTAGGAGCTGTAAACCGAGCGATACGAGCCCGGATTGTCGCGGACGGAATTCGGCACATTGTCGACTTTGCCGATGGAATCAAGGCTCCACCCACGATATTGCGCCGCGCCCAAAAGCCCCAGGACTCCGAGTCCATAAATCAAGTAAAGTTTACGAATCATCGCCGCCTCCAAAAATACTCTTGCCGGCGCTGGCACGGCCAGCCCCACCCAGGTTGAATGGAGCGCTGGCATGGTCGCTTTCCTGCCAGCGCAGATGTTCAAAATTCAGCGAGCGCCATGTTGCAAACACGGCAGGAACGACCAGCAATCCAGCAGCCACCAGGAACCACCAGTAAACCGGAACATCGTGCGTTACAGTCACGGTATAAGAAATCGAACGGCCGGGATCGCTTTCCGGCTCGATGCGCAGATAATAGTTTCCTGGCGGTACGGAAGGCACCACGACCGAATCGTGGCGCGAACCTTCGGTCCAGGCGCCATCTGCGTCCCGTCCGTAGTAGTAGCTGATTTCGCGGCCAAAATCGTAAGCCTGGCCAGTGTCTTGATTGATCAGCGCGTAATCAAGATAGATCCAAGCGTTATCCAGGTTCGTATCGGTCTCCACCTTCACGGGAGCGGCGCGCCCGGCGAGCGAGAATGTGTCCGTCACAAAGGAGGGCTCCCCCGTGCTCGCAGATTCAAATAAATAATTATTGCTAAAGACCTGTTTGTCCTTGGCCATCACGCCGTCGATGACTAACAGCAACAGGGCCACGATCAGAAAAATGCCGCAATACTTCCAAATCGCTTTGGGCGTAGAGGCAAACGGCGAAGGCTGATTTTCATATACGCCTTCTGCCGGAGGCGCAGTACCGCGCAGGGAGAATGCCTTCCAAACGTCTCCACCAGTCATGTATTCGCCCAGCGACCACGTCACTTCCTTGTTCCCCGTGGTTTCTGAAGAGAGCACGCGCGGAGGCGAGACATAGTCCGCTACGCTCACGGCCTCGCCGACTCTGACCTGCCAGGGAAATTCGCCAATTACAAACTGGGTCTTGGCCTGGGCACTTTGGAAATGGCGATAGGTCTCGCCCAAGTATTTTACCGGCGCTTCGCCGCCTGGACCGCCGGGATCGTCAGGGAGAGACCGGAGCAGCGAAGTGTAATTCCAATGCCCGTTGTACTCGGTCAGATAGCGAAACCCCTTGTACGGGTTGAAAAGAACGTATTCGCTCCACCGGTAGCCAATTCCATCCACCTGAATCTCGCGGCGCTGGCAGCCTACAAGCTCATAGAGCACGCCACGCAGCTTACCGCGGGATCCCAGGGGAATCAGCGGATCGTATTGGATGGCAGCTTGGAATTGCTGCAAGACCTGGACTTTGGGGTCTTGCGCATCCAGGATGGAATGGCAGCTGGCGCAAACAACGTTGACCGCCTGGCCGAAAGAGCGGACCGTGACCGTGGCGCCGCAGTTCGGGCAACTCAGCGAGCGCACGTTGACTGCGGGAATTTCTTTGCCGGGCACGGGCATCTACCACCCCTCGAACTTTCGGACGTTCGCCAGTTGCAGATCGTCAAAGTCGACCGCTTTCCCCACATAAAGCGCGGGCTGAGGGTCACTGTAATCCAGGGTGGCAAAATCGCCGCCGCGCGAGCGGAGGTCAACAAACGTAACGTCCGTTTTGTCCCAATATTCGAACGGAAGTTCCCCTTCCGCTCCGGCGTAGTGTGCCAAAGTACGTGATGTCACAGTGAAGGGAATGCCATCCCAGTGAAAATTTTTCCCCAGGATCGCGTCAGCTTCCGTAGGCAGGCCGGAAGCGTCTTTATGAAATGAGATGGCATATTCGTCTTGCGCGTCCGAGAGCCATCCGTCACCGCCGTCATTAAATATAATGTGCCATTCGTTCCAGTTGCCCTCATCGTACTCATAGATAATCCGTCCAATGACTACAAAGGAGCGGTTCCCGTACTTGCCCTGGCTCGTGATCTGTAAAGGCGAGGCGTCCGGAGGAAGGTCGGCAACCTGGCCGACTTTTCTCAAGTCCACATCCGTGCGGACTAGAATCGACTTACAGTACGCACACACTGTTTGCACGCTGCTGGACCACACGAACACCACCGGAGCGCCGCAATTCGGACAGTTCGAAGTACGCTGCGTCATTTATGCTTTGTGGCTCCCTGACACCACGCACGCGGATGCAACTTCGTCTGCAGAAGCGACATAAGGCCGTTCCAGCCGGCGCACATTCACTCCCTGGGCGCCGAAAATCTGCCGCAATTGGCCGCTAAAATCCCATTCCGTCCTCGGACGGCAGCAGAATAAGTTCAAGCACAGCGAACTGTATTCCGGAAAAGTGTGGCATGCCAGATGCGATTCGGAAAGCAGGTAAAGACCGGTGATCCCCCGGGATTCGGGAAACTGCCGCCACTGTGCTTCACCGCAAGGGTGCAGATTCAACTCCCGCACCATGCGCGCAAACAGCCCCCGCATGGTGTCAAGATCGCTGAGTGGCGCGGGGTTGCAGCCATAGGCCTCCACAACCCATTCAACTCCCGTCATTATTGTTGTGGCTTCCCGCAGCTCGGGCAGAACTTGCCTGCGCTCGGCATGGGGTTGCCGCAGTCCACGCAGAACTTGGCGCCGGCCGCAGGGACGGCGGCAGCAGGGGCTGCTTCCGCGCCACTGGTGGCGGTTTTCATGCTGCTCATCATGGTCTGCGCCATACCCATTCCCACGCCAAGTCCCGCGCCTAATCCCGCGCCTCCGCTACCTTCGTTGGCGGCGGCAATGGGCATCGACTGCGCCACCTGGAACTGGGTGTACTTGTTCATGTCCCCAATCATGTTCATGCTGATCCGTTGGTCCAGCATCTTTTGCAGCTCGTCCGGCATGGAGAGGTTGTCCACTACAAACGTGTCCAACGCCAGACCAAGGTTGGTAAATCCCGGCTTGAGCAGATCGGCGGCCTGCTGTGCCAATTGCGTCTGGTTGGCCGCCATGTCAAGAAACGGAACATTGCTCTGCGCAAATGTATTGGCCAGAGTGCCGATAATGGTGTCGCGCAACTGGCCTTCCAGGTCGCTGACCATGTATTGGTCACGGGTGCCGCTAATCTTTTGGTAAAAGACCTTGGGATCGGCTACGTGGTAGGAGTAAATACCAAATGCGCGCAGACGCACGGCGCCAAATTCCTTGTCACGAACGGTAATGGGATTAGGCGTGCCCCAATGCTGGTCCGTTTGCATGCGCGTGGAGAAGTAATATACGTCTGATTTGAACGGCGACTGAAACGCTTTGTCCCAGTTCTTCAGATAGGTTAGGATCGGGAGCGTGTTGGTCGTGAGCGTGTACAGGCCGGGCGAGAACTGGTCGGCAATTTTTCCTTCATTCACGAACAGCGCGAGCTGCGAGTCGCGCACGGTGAGCTGGCCGCCGTTTTGGATTTCGCGGTCCTGCATGGGATACCGGTAGGCGAGAATTCCATCCGCCGGTTCGACCCAATCTATGACATCAATCCACTGCTTTCCGATAAACGAACGTAAACTCATAAATTCCTCATCATCCTAGTGTCCTGAGGCTATTAGCTGGGAGCACTTGACTGAATCGTATGGCGGCCCCGGAAAGATGTCAATGGAAAGCGGAGGCCGGAAATTGCAATCTGCAATGTGCCGATAACAGATAGCGTTCATTCTCTATTCACGCAGAAAGGATCTATCGATGCGCGCATACGGAAGGCCGACGCTTCAACGGGTTCGCAATTAAGAGGTTACCTACTGTTCGAATCAGATGGTTTCTGCGCAGGCCTAAGCTTGATGCCCATAAAGTGCTTCGGAACTCCATTTTCAGCGGGGTCTTTCCCAGAAACGCCTTCGCAAAAGCGTCGTCTTTGAGGTAGGCATCCAGAAAGTTCAGAGTATAGAGCGCAACCCAGGCATAACTCGTGTTGGCGTCCTCCCGTTCGTAGTCGGTTATCTGATTCTCCGCACTGCAAGCAGCGACCAAGTGGCCGTGGGCGGCGATTCAGCGATGATCAGTGGTGCTCGCCTCTGCGTCCGATGGCGAATCTGATCGAGGCGACTACGATGGTTGCCAAGCCGGCGGCCAGCATGACCCATTGAACATAATGCTTGTGCTGGTGGAAAAGCTCCATGGCTGCGGTGCATATCTCGAGTCCTGCGAACACGCCTACGACAAATATTGCTAAGTGGTGGCGCTCGGACGCGAAGAGTTCGTAAATCCCAGCAAGCACAAGCGCAATGCCCGCGACGAGACTTGCCCAAGCCAGGAGTTTCGGCTTAGCGGACAGCATTGCGATTGCTTGCCATGCGACCGTCAAGCCGATGAGAACGTGCGACATCGTCGGAATGCGCTGTGCTCGCATACTGTTGGAAGTTCGGGCTGGATTGGTTGTGAGATCTCTACTGGTCACTAAGATCCGATCAAAACGATTTTTCAGTGCAGTCGCTGGTAGACGGCAACGCCATTTCCTGCGCAGTGCATGGCAATGGTAAGTAAGGTAGATCCCGACCATGCGCGCGCTAATCCGTAATAAAGGCCACTCATAAACACAAGCACCATCGCTAGCCAGCTGTACTCCATATGGCAGCCAGCGAACAAACCCGCGGTAATCAATATGGCTGCGGCAGTGCTCTTTGTGGCGAGGAGCTTAAAAATCACACCTCGAAATAACAACTCCTCCCCCAAGGGCGCTAACACAAGGATTCCGACGATTCTGATTGCCAGAGCGCTCGCGGAGTATTTTCCCACCCAGGACGTATTTGCGCCAAGGCCTGCGTGCCGATACACCACTTCAAGCGCACCTGCAAGAGCGGTAAATCCAATCATCAGAATAACGGATGGCATAAACTTTGGCGGACCTAACCCCAGGAATTCTTTGCGAGGAATATGTCTCTTTCGAGCGTTCACTTGGGCAGCGACTAGGGAGCACGCGATGAGAAACAGTGAGGTCAGAATCTGAACAAGGGTATTCATGAGGATTCTCCTTTGTGGAAATATAATCTAACCGTTCGACATTCTAACCCAGGGTAAGTTCATGCGTAGCCTCCCGCACTAGTTCAGGCATCCGCACTAGTTCAGGCATCCTCCCCAGGACGGATACGGCCCGAGCCTCAGCTACAGGCTGCCTCGGTCAGTCATTTTTGGAGTATATTTTCGGCATGGAGGTCCCTGGAAGATGGAAAAGCGAGGTATTGGCATCATGAAAGTCTCAATTCTTCTTCTGGTGCTCACGGCCGCGATGTTTGCGGCGGAGAACCCTAAACCTAAACCAAGTCCCACGCCGGTTGCGCCTCCCGCGCCTGTACCAACGCAAATCCTGACTGCGAAGAAGGTCTTTCTTTCGTACGGCGAAGGCGACAGTTTTCCGGGACCGGCTGACCAGCTTTACAACGAGTTCTACGCGGCCATCAAGGATTGGGGACGCTTTGAAATCGTGGGCGCTCCGGCTGATGCCGATTTGATTTTCCAGATACGGTTTGTTATGCCGCCCGGCGATCCGCAATATCGCGTGGTCGTCGACGACCCCAAGACACACGTCACCCTCTGGTGGTTCATCGAACATGTGAAGACGGCATTCTTTGCAAAACACTTTCAACAAAATAGTGAATCCGCGATGGCCGACCTCGTGCAACAGATTAAATTCCTGGCGTCGCAGTCCACGCTAATCCCTGCCCCGCCGCCGCAGTAGATTTGCAGCGTGTTGGGGATGCAGTGTAGGCATCCTCGCGCGATCTCCTTCCCAATTCGTGCGCTTGGACCTCCCACCGTAGGTGATCCAAGCGCCGGTCTTTCGAGGGAAGTACGCCGCGTTTTCATCCTCTTGTTTGCGAATACATTCTTCAGCCCTACTAGCTGGCTTTTGCATCCGTTTCCGCCGATTTGGCTGACTCCTTGACGTCACCCAGGGTTTTTTGAATCTTCCCCTTAATCTGCTTCTTGATGCCCTCTACCTGGGTTTTCTTGCTGCCTGTCAACTCGCCAACCTTGCTCTCAACCCGCCCAGCGATTTCCGTTGCTTTTCCCTTAATCTGATCATCATTCATCGTTTTCTCCTTGTTCATTGCTTTCTACTTCTGAATCAGGTAATCCTCAATCTACTTCAATCTACTTCCGAGATTGACGTCCCAATATGGCTTGGATGCACCACCAACTCTCATGTGCCGAAGTGTCGCACTTGGGAGATGTAATAAGCTGGTCAAAACAGACCTCCTCTGGAAGTGCGGTACTCGTCGCATTGCCATCATGTGACTGTTGCTTCAGTTGGAAATGGCGCATGACAGTAAACCATCGTAACCTTGTTAGTTCGCGAGATTGCCGATAGTCTCTTAGTCAACGCTCCGTCTCTTGGCGAGTCAAACACTTGATAACGCCCGGTTGTGAAGTGTTGTCAGGAGAATCTTTGTGAATATCAGACTGCTTACTAAAGCTGTGCTCCTTGCGAGCCTCGTCCTCCCGTCGATTGCTTTTTCCTCCGAACTCGATAAACCGGTGGCGGATTCACCAGAAAAGCCTGGCTCTGCGCCGGCCCCGGCTGAAACCATGGAACCCAGCCATCGAGTCGGCATCGGCTGTACTCTATCTCTTCTCGGCGTGGGCGGAGAAGCCGCCGTTTCGATGACGCGGCGCTTCAATGTTCGCGCGGGGTTCAATCTCCTCGGCTATAGCCGAGCCTTCAACCAGGATGGCGTGACCTATTCGGGAAAGCTTACGCTCCAATCGGTCCAGACTCTTGTTGATTTCTTTCCTTTTGGCGGGCGGTTTCATCTGAGCCCCGGCGCAATGATTTACAACGGCAATCAGGTTACCGCCAAACTTGGGGTACCTGGCGGTCAAGGTCTTTCGATAGCAGGTTCAGACTATATCAGTGATCCTACGAACCCGATTGGCGGCAGCGGCAAGCTCCAAGTCAACAGGGCTGCTCCTATGTTTCTGGTCGGCTTTGGCAATCTGGCACGGGCGGGCCATCGGCATTTTGCCATGTCTTTTGATATTGGAGCCGCTTATCAAGGGACACCCCATGCCATACTCAGTCTTACCGGAAGCGCGTGTGATCCCAGCGGTGCAAGCTGCCGCAGTGTCAGCGATCCTTCAATCCAGAGCCATGTCGCCGTTGAGCAAGCCAAGATGGATCGCTCGGTATCGCTTTTCAGGTTCTACCCAGTGATCTCGACAGGGTTTGGCTACCGGTTCTAAGGCCTGTTTGCGCTATCGCAGGGGTCTCGACGATGACGGCGACTGCCCCAACGGTCTCGCAAATCCGCCTACAACCCAATGAAACCTGCCGATGATCCGGCTTTATTTACAAGGTCCCTTTGGGATTTACCTTTTGGCTTCCGCATCTTTGCCGATATTGATCTTTGCATTGGCAGTACCGATCAGGCCGGTGTGCGTATCGCGGACACCAAGCCGAAGAAGATAATTCCCCGCTGCCAAGGCGATCTCGGTCCTGCACGGGAATCCCACTTGTTGCACCTTCTGGAAGGTTTTCGGGCTCATGGCTGCGTGCACCGTGCTGCCGGCGTAGGTGATGGGCTTTCCCTTTTCGCTGTAGGCTTCTACCACGCACTCGAGATCCGCATGTTGAACGCCATCGAAGCTGCGTTCCAATGCGAGCGGGTGAGAATCGACTGCGTAGACCACTATCGCTTGATTGTTGTTCTGCGGCGAGGGAGGCTCCACGGTCGCCTTGAAAAACAGCGCGGTGGAAGCTGGACGCTCCAGGCTCATCGCCTCAGCGAGGTCATGGGCGCGCTGCTTCGAATCTTCAGCGCCATAGGCCCGTGGATTGGCCGCAAAGTATCCCAGGCGATGGCGCAGCTTAAGCCCGGGCCGGTCTACCTTTACCTCCACCTTGCGGAACTTGCCGTTCCAGTCCTTGTCTTCGGGATAATAGCCCAACAGGTAGTAGGTTGAACCATCCTTCACGCTGTCTCGAATCCCGTTGGCAATGTCATTACGGTCATAGAAGGCTTTGCCTCCCGTGCGCTCCGCCAGCCGGTCCATGGAGCTGTGCGCCTCCCACAGATCGGTCGACTCGTGAGCGAGAGCAGTCCCGAATTTGTCTCCCATTGCTGTACTTTGGCCAAGCCGGTCATAACCGGTGCTGGCCGCCTCAAGCGTGGGAGCTGTTGCAACGCCACGTGCATCCATGGGATAGACGGCAATCTGGGAATCAGCCAGCATGGCGGCGGTTTTGGCAATAGCATTCTCGTAACTGCGCTTAGCGGTAAATTCAGCTCGGTTTGGGATAATCACAGGCATACCGGAGCCGCCGCCTAGCGTGCTAGAGAGGGTAAGGGTGGCAGCGGGATTGATCGAGAGCGGAAATGCCTCCGAGATCCAAATGAGGTTCTTTCTTCCCTGATATCCTGACAGCCAATGCGCAATCGATTGCAGTGCGTCCATGGTGTACCAGACGCGTTCGTCGGTCTGGTAACTGGAGCGTTCCGTCTCGAAGTTGACGAGCGATTCCTGAATAGGTATGGGCAGGCTCTCGAGAAAACCCGGGGGATAGATTTCGACTTGCCTTCGGGTCGACGCACTGTCGAGCAGGGCTGAAGTTCTCGGCCCCGCTTTTTCGACAGCTTCTCTCAGGAGCCTGGAATCCGCGGTGAAGTCCTGGATCATCGCCAATCTTTGCCCGAGGGCGTAGATCGCCGTGAGGGAGCCCCGTGGCAGAGTGCCAATATAGTCCAACACCTCGTTCCGCACATGAGCTTGACCGGTTAGCGGTGTATTCAGCGAATCGAGCAAAATCACATTTAGCGAGCTACCCAGTTCAAAGAGAGGGATATTGGTAAACATATTTGGCGGCAATGCCGGTATCGATGCCGGCTTGAGCTCATCGGTCGGTGGCTGGTGCAAACCGAAGACGCGTACCGCTTGCCGCTTACCATCTTCCAGCACGGTGAAATCCTGGGGCCTGAGATCAAGCACGGGGTGGCCGTGGGAATCGGTGGCGAGCACGTCAACCATCACCAGCCGCGTAGTAGCCCGCAAAACAATGGGCGACTCATCGGTGGGGCGAGATTCCCCGGCCCGCGTGCCCGCGGCATTGGGATGCGGCGTTGCCGTAGCCGCAGGAGCAACTGCAGGCTGATCCACCTCGGGCTTCGGTTGTGGGACGGTGGGCGGAACAGCCGATGGGTCCTCTGCTGCCTTCTGCTGCTGGGCATTGTCTGTTGCAGCGGGCGCCGCTTGTCCACCTTCCACATTGAAGGGAAATGTCAGGCAAAGACACAACATCCCGGTAGAGAACAATACAGTCCGCTTCCGGGGACACACCACTGGATGCTCGCCTTCAACGGCTCGTCGCAATCTTGTATGACCTGCCGCGAACTCCCGCAACCTACTCCAGGGGCTACGCGACAGCTTTCTTTGCAACATTAAACTACATGGAGCCTGGCTCAAAAAGCCAAATATCTTCATGTTTCCCACCAATACTTGCTAGGCGGAATTATAAGACTCTAAAATACCTTCAGCAATACGAATTGTAAAAACAGATTCCGGGTTGCCCGTCAACCGGGAGCTATGCGACTCGCTTCCGACAAGCCCCGTCTCGCATGCAATCCCACAGCACCTACTCCGAAATCATCCCAATCGTCTCCAGCCACGTTTCCACCAACTGAGGCCATCCCGTTATCGGAAACTTCGTGCGCCGCAGCCCAAACGCATGCCCACCCTGCGCATACAAATGCATCTCCACGGGAACCCCAGCCTCCTTCAGCGCGACGTAGTAAGCCAGCGAGTCGTTTACATTGTCCACGTGGTCATCCTCCGCCTGCAGCAAGAACGTAGGCGGCGTCTGGCGGGTGACATGGAGATCGGGGTTTAACGCAAGACTTTCATCAGCCATCGACAGATGGTCCGGATGAGGAATCGCAAACTTTTTTGCGCCTTGCTTGGCATCCCACTCCGCCGCGGACATCGACAGATGGCCCGGATAAATAGCCACCGCAAAATCGGGGCGACAGCTCTCTTTGTCGGCGGCATCGACAGCCGGATACAAACGCGTCTCAAAGTGCGTGCTCATCGCCGCCGACAGATGGCCGCCTGACGAAAACCCAAGCACACCAATCTTGCGTGGATCGATGTGCCACTCCGCCGCGTGTAAACGCACCAGCCCCACCGTCCTCTGCGCATCTTCCAACGCCATCGGTGATTCCGGATAGGGCCCCGATTTTGGATACGGCCCAACATCCGTCACGCGGTATTTCAACAGCACA
>Ga0207068_1199_pt1 | contig 16314 bp, 14 predicted proteins | sample Alteio_BWMinCont_23_FD_153475 | JGI IMG/M metagenome (GOLD analysis project Ga0207068, IMG submission 153475) | Enriched cells from forest soil in Barre Woods Harvard Forest LTER site, Petersham, Massachusetts, United States -... | ecosystem: Environmental > Terrestrial > Soil > Temperate forest >... | reverse complement strand
CTCCTGGCGATTACCATGGTTGCCGGTTTGGGCGCCTTGGCAATGTGGAGCATTTGGAGAAAGCGCGCTCACATGGAAAAAGGCGCAGAGAAACCGGCTCGCCAGTCCGTGCTGGAGGCCCTGAAAGAAGAGCTGTTCCAGCTGGAAAGCGATCGCGTTCGCGGCGCCATTTCATCTCAAGACTACACGGAAACCAAACAAGCCCTGAACGAGACGATGCAGCGCGTTATGGCCAAGAACGGCCGCCAGGCGGAGACTGTGAAAACTCAATAGACGAGCGGGCAAGAGCGTCTGCGGTTGACATCAATCCGCGACTGGTTCTGTCATTTCTCATTCCTCATTGCTTTATTCTGACGTACTCATTCCGGCGTCTGAAGAACCGCGTCCCCTGTGTGATTAAATCAATGACATGCTTCGTGTTGAGGAAATCCGGCAGGAATTCTGGCCGATGCTGCGTCTGGCCGCTCCGCTGGCCCTTACGGAACTTGGCTGGCTGGCCATGGGCTTTACCGACACGGTCATGGTGGGCCGTCTGCCAGACAGCGCCAACGCGATTGGAGCGGTCAGTCTAGGCTCGACTCTTTTCTATACTATTGGAATTTTTGGCAGTGGCATCATGCTGGGAATGGACACGGTGGTGGCCCAGGCCTATGGCGCAAAGAAACTGGAGCAGTGCCATCGTGCCCTGTGGAACGCCCTCTATTTTGCTCTTGCCATCACGCCGGTCCTGATGGCGTCACTCCTGGCTTTTTTGCCGCTGATGCGCAACTTTGGACTTGCGCCGGCGCTGGTTAAGCTGGCCACCCCTTTCTTGAGGACGCTGGTATGGAGCACGCTGCCGCTGGCGCTGTATTTTGTGGTCCGCCGGTACCTGCAGGGCATGGGCATCGTGAAGCCGGTAGTGTTTGCGCTCGTGTCCGCCAATCTGGTAAACGTGCTGGGCAATTGGGCGCTGATCTACGGCCACCTCGGTCTGCCCCGCTTGGGAGTGCCTGGCAGCGCATGGGCGACATGCGTCTCCCGGACTTACATGACTGCAACGCTGGCAGCCGCCATTGTGTATTACGATCGCAAGCGCAACAGCGGATTATGGAAGGCAAGCCGGCGAATCGAACTACATCTTATCCGCGAGCTTGTGCGCCTGGGTCTGCCGGCTGCTTCGCAATTGCTTCTGGAGATCGGTGGATTTACGCTGGCCACCTTTCTGATCGGCAAGCTGGGCGCTATTCAGCTTGCAGGCCACCAGATCGCATTGAATGTCGCCAGCTTTACCTACATGGTGCCCCTGGGCATTGGCTCCGCGGCTGCTGTCCGTGTTGGACATGCCATCGGCGCGCATGACGTCTGGGGCGCTGCCCGCGCAGGCTGGATGGCTTTGTTCTTTGGGGCGGGTTTCATGCTGTGCGCCGGATTGGTCCTATTCTTGCTTCCGGTCTACATTGCCCGCATCTATTCACCGCAGGCGCAAGTGGTTGAAGCTGGCGCAGCGTTACTCCGGGTCGCCGCGGTGTTCCAGTTATTTGACGGGCTTCAGGTCGTGGCCACCGGCGCCTTGCGGGGAACGGGGAACACTCGCACACCGATGCTGGCGAACCTGTTTGGCTACTGGCTCATCGGTCTGCCGCTGGGCAGTCTGCTTTGTTTCAATCTTCATTGGGGCGCGGTGGGCATGTGGATTGGTCTTTGCGTTGCGCTGGTACTCATCGGGAGCGCGCTCGTATGGGTCTGGCGCGCCACCAGCCAAACCTTGCTTACGGCCATTCTTGCGGAACATTCTGGGCTCACTCCTTCAAAGACACGTTACTTACGTGTAGAATAACGAATATTAGGCCTTTAACATCCGGCCACTTACTGATATATTCGGTTTGGCCGAGGAATACGAGCATGGCTAACATGAATACCATCTTTGAAGCAATCAAGGAACGAGAGAACCAAATCGCCCTTTATCAGGCTCAGATATCAGGTCTGCAGACTGAGATTGAGGCCCTGAGAATCGCAGCCCGAATCATGGAGAACACCAACAACGGCCAAATGGAGGCTCCACGCCCAGTGCCGGTGCAGGTAGCACAACCGGCGCAGGCTGCTCAGCCGGCGCCAACTCCTATCGGAATGGAAAAGAAACGGGTTTGGCCGTAAGAAACTGCTCCTGCAATCCCTCCCGCAAAGCTCATTCTTCCCACTCCAGCGGCAGGAATTTCGACGAAAAGGAACAAGACTTTCGCTGCGGCTTGTGCGGCACCAAGGGTACGCGAAGCTTTGCCCCTTTAAGGCATCTATTGCTCCCATAGATTTTGGCAGAGGCCTCAAATGTACAAATCTAACTCTCGTGATCTTCCGCGAGTAGTCAAGCGCCGTGTTGGAATCGGCGCTTGACGTACTTAGTTGTAAATAAACTACTTCTGATTTGCGTTTGAGGCTTGTGCCGCCTGCTTGAGTTCATTGTTTGCCTGCTCGAGCAAGTCCTTGGCTTTCTGGGCGTGTCCTTGCAAGTCCCATTCGTTAGCCTGCTGGGCGGCAATGATCTTCGCGTAAGCCTGATTGGCAAGCCGCTGGGCCGCGGCAAGATTCGGGTGCCGCCCTCCACTCACGTTCCTTTTCGGCTGTGCAAATGTCGTGCCCGAGCACAGAAGTGCCAGGGCCAAAACAACTCCCATCCATACGTTCGTGCGCATCTTTGAGTAATCTCCTTTAGGTTGTGATTCCGCCGGAGTCTGGAGGCAGTACCCCTCCAGCACTAGCGTCCCCCGTATAGTACAACACTAACTTCGCCTAGCAAGTTTCGGATTGTTTTATGGAGTATTTATATAATAATTAAATAGATTAAAAAGTATACATTGTATAGATCTAGCTGGTTAATTATATTAAAAAGCACACAAAAATTGTGGGCTATAGGTAAGGTCCAGGTGACGCCCAAGAGCTGGGCGTAGAGACGCGGCGGTGCGGTCTCAGTGTCGGCAAGGGTCTCTTGACATCCGCGCAACGATAGACCGTCGCGTAGCAAAACACAAACTGGTGCGTCACCAGAGAAGCAACCAACGATTGTTCCCGCTGGTGCCTTACCCAGTCTCTCGCCCGCCAATGTCTTTCCTGCGCAGCTGCGCAGCGGTTGCTGCAACTCTTGCGGGGGATTGAGTTTTCCACAGGTTTTCCACAGAGTCAGAATCAGCAAGAATCCTTCTACAAATGACAAATTTTCCAGCAGCAGGCGGGACGCCGGACGCCGCCTGGGGCAACCTTCTCCGCCTCCACAGCCCGTGACCGATGGCGCTTTCAACGTTTTCAATCAGAACGGATCTTCGGATCTCTGGGGATCTCTGGGGATCTCTGGCAAGCGCCTGACAAAATTCCAGCCACGGACGTCTGCCCCTTCTATCCCGCTGATTTTACTGATAATTTACAAGTTTCTTAGCTTTGTCCAAACCGGAAACGAACGAATCAGCATCTCACTTCAATGTGAGAATAATGAAATTGCTCATGGATGGACCACTCATGACGATCTACTGGAGGATAAGGTACATGCACCCTGCGGGCACACGAACCTTTTCTGCGAGGTCAAAATTATGCTGGATGACCGTCGCCTTTATGATGATTTCTTCCTTGCCGGCAACAGCGTCACTGGGCGGGCTCGAGACCAGCGTTCTAGGGGACCAGGAACAGCTGAAGGGGACGCGGCGCGTGACTGTGAATGCGGCGTACAGCGTCCACGAAATCCAGGCCGCCACCGGGACCACGGTGCGCGAGTTTGTTTCGCCGGCGGGGACGGTCTTCGCCGTGGCCTGGCAGGGGCCGTTCACGCCGAGCTTGCGGCAGATTTTGGGGTCATACTTCGATCAGTACAAGCAAGCAATCCAGAATAGGCGCGCCAGAAGCGGGCCGATTTCTGTTCGGCAGGGTAATCTGGTCGTAGAGACTGGGGGCCACATGCGGTCGTTCTTTGGGCGAGCTTATCTCCCGCAAATGTTGCCGCCGGACGTCACCGCTCGGACAATCAAATAAGAGAACTATCAATCAATTATTCAGGAGGCGCTTGTGTCAAGGTGGTTATCTTGCGTTTTAATAGGAGTTGCAATTTGGGTCTTGGGCTGTGGCGGAAACAACAACAGCACCACTGGCACTGGAAATAATCCGATTGCCCCTGCGGCAAACAATGTGGCGGCCATTGCCGCGGGCAATGTCGCATCAAATCCCGAAGGGGTCGTGAATGCCGCCTTTACCAGTGCGACCATATGCCTTCCCGGCACCTCGAACTGCGCCACCCTCGATGGCCTGCTGGTCGATACCGGGTCAACCGGTATGCGCGTCTTAGCTTCAGTATTGCCCGCGGGATTTTCGCTTCCCCAGCAGACTGATTCCAACGGCAACCCCATTGGCGAGTGCGCTCAGTTTGGCGATGGCTTCACCTGGGGTCCGGTGCAAACCGCGGACATGACGATTGCCGGCGAGAAGGCAAGCTCGCTGCCCATCCAGGTCATTAATCCTAACTTCGCGCCTGTGCCGACGGAATGCACCGCTAACGCGCTGGGACCACAGGAGGACACCCTGGCTACTCTGGGCGCCAACGGAATTCTGGGAGTGGGAGATTTCCTTCAGGACTGCGGCCCAGCCTGTGCGGCGAGCGGGGCTCCCGGTGCTTATTTCACATGTCCGGCTTCCGGCTGCGTGGCGACCACGGAAAGTCTTACCCAACAGGTGCAGCACCCGGTAGCTCTGTTCGCCACGGACAATAACGGAGTGATCGTTGAACTTCCAAGCGTGGGTTCCGGCGGAGCGGTCTCGGTGAATGGGTCCCTGGTTTTTGGCATCGGCACGCAATCCAATAACGGACTGAACGGCGCAACGGTTCTCACCCTGGACGCCAACGGCAACTTCACGACTGTTTTCAAGGGCACGCCCTTTTCGGGGAGCTTTGTGGACAGCGGCTCTAACGGTCTTTTCTTCCTGGATTCCACCACTACCGGAATGCCCGTGTGTACGGACGTTGCGTTTTATTGCCCCGGCTCGACGCAGAATTTTTCCGCAACCAATCAAGGAGCCAATGGACAGAGTACTTCCATAAGCTTTTCGGCGGGCAACGCGGATACGCTGCTCTCCGGTTCGAATTTTCTTCTTCCGACTTTAGCGGCGCCGAACTCCGGAAGCTTCGATTGGGGACTGCCTTTTTTCTATGGCCGCAACATTTTTGTAGCTATCGAAGGAAAGAGCACTCCGGGCGGGACCGGCCCGTATACGGCCTATTAAGACTACACAACTTGGTTATGCAGCAAGATTAACTTAGACAAACATCAACACTCGCCTCTTTGCGCAGCATAGTGTTGATGCTAGTTTGAGAAAGAAGGAGGAGTGTGCACTATTGAGCACAGCAGAAAATTCAGATTAGAGTTTATGAACATTGGAATTAGAGCTTACCAATTTCCTGGGTTAGAACAGAGTCAATAATATTTTCGTTGCAGCTAATAAAGTGAGTTTGATAACGCCGAAACAATTTAGTATCAGACTCCATCAGTCGTTGTTGCTATGACCGGGACCCAGCCACTACGCGTGCTCTTTTTGGAGGATACGGATGCGGATTATGAACTCTGCTTGCGGCTGCTTCAGTTGGGTGGGATCAACGTGGAAGCGGATCGCGCGAGCAATCAAGAAGAGTTCCGGGAGCAGGCGAATCGGGCAGTGCATGACATTGTGATTGCCGATTACCAGGTGCCGGGATGGACGGGGCTGGCCGCATTCCAGTTTCTCCGGTCGATGAGCCTGGATATTCCATTTATTCTTGTGACTGGGTCCCTCGGAGATGAACTGGCTGCCGAGTGCATTAAGCAAGGCGTATCCGACTACATCCTGAAGGACAGGCCCACCCGCCTCCCCATTGCGGTCAAACAGGCAATCGAGCGAAAAGAAGCGGCAGGCGCTTTACACCGCTCGGAAGCGGACTTCCGGTCTCTTGTCGATCACGCTCCAGTCGGCATTTATCTTTCTAGCGTGAAAGAGGACCGTTTTCTTGCTGTCAATCCGGCGCTCGTAAAGATGCTGGGCTACGCATCTGCCGAAGAAGTCATGCAATTATGCCTTTCGCGAGACGTTTATGCGAAAGCCGGCGAGCGTGAAAGCGTCCTGGAACAGGTTTCCAACCAGGATTCCTTCCTGGGTGTTGAACTGCGTTGGAAGCGAAAAGGCGGAAAGGTCGGGACAGTAAGGGTCTCGGGGCGGCCCATCCGCAACCAACAGGGAGAAACCGTAATCCATGAAGTAGTTGCTGAAGACATTACGGAGCAGAAGTCCCTGGAGGAACAGCTTTGGCAGGCACAAAAGATGGAAGCGGTAGGACGGCTTGCCGGAGGCGTGGCGCACGATTTCAATAATCTGCTGATGGTCGTAAACAGCTGTGCTGAACTCGCTTTGCAGCATACCTCGGATGCCCGGGTCCGCAAATACGTCGAACAAATCATTGCCGCAGGCACCAAGGCAGCTTCTGTGACCCGGCAACTGCTGACATTCGGACGCAAGCAGGTTTTTGAATCTAAGATAGTGGACCTCAATTTGCTGATATGCGATTTCACTAGGTTCCTGCCGCCGCTCATTGGTGAAGACGTGGAGTTAGGCCTGGTCACTGCCGCCGATCCGGCGTACGTGAAGATCGACGCAGGCCAAACCGAGCAAGTAGTCATGAACCTTATAGTGAATGCTCGCGATGCAATGCCAACGGGCGGCAAGATCGCGATTGAGATCGCCCTCGTTGATGTGACAGCGGACGACGCGCGTTTAATTCCCGATTTACCCGCGGGATGCTATGTAACTCTCACAATAAGCGACACCGGAATGGGCATGGATATAGAAACCAGGGGCCGTATTTTTGAGCCTTTCTTTACAACTAAAGAGCCGGGAAAAGGCACCGGCCTTGGCTTAGCCACGGTGTTTGGCATCGTAAAGCAGGCGGGAGGCTTTATTTCCGTCTATTCCGAACCCGGGAAAGGGACAACTTTCAGGATCTATTTTCCCCGGGCCGCGGAACCATCACAGCCCATTGCTTCTCCAGCCGAAAGCAGCACCGAAGAGGTCCCCCGCGGGTCCGAGACCATCTTGTTTGTTGAAGACGAAGCCAGTTTGCGCGCGATCACCAAAGAATTTCTTGAATCGATGGGTTACACGGTGCTGGAAAGCGCAAACGGAGCTGAGGCCCTGGCGCTCTCTCTTAAATACCCTGGACCGATTCACGTAGTACTCACCGACTTGGTGATGCCGGGCGCCCGCGGCTCGGAGATAGCTTTTCGCTTCAAAGAATCTAATCCTACCGCCAAAGTTATCCTGATGTCCGGGTACTCCGATCGCATCATCCAATCAGAAGATCTTGGACCGGACGCCTTGTTTCTACAAAAGCCATTCAAACTTTCTACATTGGCGCAGAAACTGCGATCCGTGCTCGACGCTTGATTGCCCTCGCTGTGGGGCTGAAGGACTTCATGGCAACCCCTTCCGGACGTGCTCGTCAAAACTTGCGTACAGCTGGTCGAAGTCGGCTTTCAGGAGCGGGTTGGGTGACATCAGGCTGTCAATGACTTGCTTGGCCCAATCGAAATACTCTCTCCGGCGTTCCAGGCTCCAATCCGCGGGCGGGCTGGTCAGGATGGAGCGCAGGTTGGAAATCTTGTCCGCCAGTTTGAGCGTTTGCGCGCGGAGAGACTTTTTGGGCGCCGTTTCGACTTGCAGTTTTTTGCGCTTTTCTTTGGGCAGGGACTTGTCATCGGTCACTTCGGCTACCAGGCCGGCAACATCATTTCCAAAAAGCTGCCGAAGCTCTTCCAGCGTTACGCCGGTATCTTCTACGGTATCGTGCAGGAAGCAGGCCATGATGAGTTCCGTATCCAAAGTTTCGCTGCTGCCGGCTACCAGTTGCGCGACTTCAATGAGATGGTTGACGTAAGGTTCCTGGGCGTCGCCCTTACGTTTTTGCTGCGCGTGTTTTTCCGCCGCGAAGCGGGCGGCGGTCAAGATTCGTTGCACTGGCGCGGCAGCGGTCCGTTCGTTGGGGTGAGACATGGCTCCTCGGTCACTGGCTGACATAATGATTGTTGCAGGACGGAACGTCCAGTTCAATAGCTCCCCGGATTTCTTGGCGCTTGAATTTTTGAATCCGGCAGCGACTTTCTGAGTCCAATCCGTGATATGTCCATGGCCGCCGCCAAAACCGTGGAAGCAGACTGTATTGCATTTACCAGCCTGCCTCATACCACGCCCCTGTTCGCGGATTTTCTGTATCATTTTGAAAAAGTCACCCAGTTTTATGCTTGCGATCCGCAGAGCACAAAGTGGTATGCAGGCGCCGGGAGGCCGACCTACCCGAAGGACCGTCGTGAGGCCGTTGCCCGGGTTTTGGAACGGCAGAACCGCGCTTTTGGCGCTGGGCAGAAAACGCTGGACAACATCCAGCGACTGCGCGAAGGAGTGCCGGCTGTGGTTACAGGGCAGCAGGTAGTGTTATTTGGCGGTCCGATATTCTGCATTCTCAAGGCGCTCACAGCCGTGATGCACGCGGAGCAAGCCGGCGCGGTGCCGGTGTTCTGGCTGGCCACGGAAGACCACGACCTGGCTGAAGTGAGTTCCATTAATCTTCCGGCGGGCGATCAACCGCGGAGATTCAGCATAGATGTTCCGCACACGGAAGGCGCTCCGGTAGGCCGAATTATTTTGCGTGATGAGATCGTGGCGGCCGTCCAGCAGGTGGAGGCATCGTTTGGGAAATCAGATGCGATGGAACTGCTGGCCGACAGTTATCGCCCCGGTGAGACTTTTGGCAGCGCCTTTGCCAGGTTTTACGCGCGGTTGTTTGCCGATGAGGGAATCATTCTGCTGGATCCTTCCGACCCTGAACTGCACCGTATCGCACAGCCTGTCTATCATGGATCGCTGGCCCATTGGAAGGAAATCAATGATGCGTTATTGCGGCGTGCTCAGGAGCTCGAGAGCGCCGGTTATCACGCGCAGGTGAAGGTCACACCTTCGCACACATTGTGCTTTTATCTTGAGGCTGGCGTGAGAACACCGGTGCGGCATGGCAGTGACGGTGACGGTTTTTGGATCGGCGAGCGCAGGGTGAGCGATGCGGAGTTGATCTCGGAGTCGGAACGATGTCCGGAGCGATTCAATGCAAATGTCTTGCTGCGCCCGGTGCTGCAAGACTACCTTTTGCCCACGCTCGCCTATATCGGCGGACCTTCTGAAATCGCCTACTTTGCCCAGGCAGGGGTAGTTTACGAGCAATTGCTGGGTCAGGTCACTCCCGCCATTCCCAGGATTTCGGCAACGCTAGTCGAACCGCGCCAGGCAAAGCTTCTGCATCGCTATCAGCTCGCGCTTGAGGATACCTTTGTCGGAGCGGAAAAACTGCAGGAATTGCTCGCCGCCAAGTCGCTTCCGGAAAGTACTCTCCGGATTTTTGATCAGGCAGCGGAACAATTGGAACAGGCCATTACGCTCATGCAGGCGCCACTGGCGAAGCTAGACCAGACGCTGGTGGACGCATCGGAAAACGCGGCCGCCAAGATGCGACACCAGTTGCAGAGCCTGCGCGAAAAGGCCGCGCGCGCCGAAGCCAGAAAGAACGACGAGACGGCGATTCACGCCAATGCGCTTTCATTCATGCTCTATCCCAACAGGCAACTGCAAGAAAGAGAACTTGGCGCAGCATATCTCGTGCTGAAATATGGCGCCAATATGGTTAGCACGCTGAAAGAAGGCCTGCGCCTGGATTGCTTGGACCACCAGGTTGTTCGCATTGAGATCTAGTTGGAGGTTGCCAAAACCGGGTGATTTTCAATTTTGGCAATTACGGCGATTTTGGCAATCTTCTATTATTTATTTATGTATTTATGGCATCTCAAAGAGTGGATTCAATCTCGAAACCCCACGCTTCCAGTAACGGCTCCGGAATATACTTGGAGTTCTTGTTGCGTCGTGCCCACTCGCGCAGGCGGGTTGAGCGTATGTACTGGTCTGGCGTGAGCTTGAACTCTTTCACCGCCTGTTCAAAAGATGTAACTACCGGGATCACCGGGCCAATAGGCTCCGGCTTGCCCCAATTAGGATTGCCGCGTCTTTTTGCCATGATTAAGTCCGCCCTGCTTTCTCGTAAAGTAATAATGCTTGAATTTAAACGCTCATTTCAAATTGGATTCACCAGGCGTGTCCTTGGATTCCACACTTGCAAGGACGTTGTTGAGGATTCGACCCTGAGACAACAGTAATAATAATAATAATAATGAGGAGGCCATCCCCCCTCAAAACCCATTGATTCCAGGTAAGTTTAGCATAGAAGCAAGGTTGGATGATGGAAATTCTATGAAATGTTGTATTTATATAGTAATTTATTTGTGATGTGTTCATTTAATTTATTAAGTAATTCAATGCGGATAATAGAATGCGAATGAAGGCCGGGATGGCGGAATTGGCAGACGCAGCGGACTTAAAATCCGCAGGGCTTAAAAGGCTCGTGGGGGTTCGAGTCCCCCTCTCGGCACCAATAAGTCATTGGCACATAAAGAGTTAAGTGATGGCTTTGCGCGCAGGATTAGTGGTCATGATCGCAGATTTTGCAGTAGTGGATTTCCCGAACGATAACGCGGACCCACCTGGGGATGTCGCCGCAGGGATTGAATTGTGCTCCGAACGGAATCACGGAAGCCAACCGCGATCTCTGGAAGATTCAGCGTAGCCAGATAATAACGAAACTGTCGCACTACATCGTCGCTGGCCGCTTGCCGATAAGAAACCTTCACGAACTCTGGCGGTCGCTTTTATGGGCGGCAAGCAGGGCATCCGTTTGCTGGTTCACCGAACCCCAAAACTCGTCTTCGGTAATCTCCTTCGATGCCAGCCCTTCCGCGAGTAGGGTGTCCAGTTCTTCTGGCGTACCAGAAAAACCCGGCCGTCAAGGCGGCCTCCACGACTTCTTCTACCGACTCGTAGCGGCCGCGGCTAATGACAGTCTCAATTCTACGCTCTTGTTCTGGCGTGAGATGGATCGTCATATTTCTTGTTTTCCCGCGTTCAACCAGTCTCAGAGTACCGGGAAAGCCTGCTTTGTGGCAAGGGAATAAAACACTTGAGTTCCGGCATCTTCCCTTGGCCGGTTTTGAAGTGATCACTGAGGCTTTCCCGGCTGGTGGCTGTGGACCGAGTTGAAACACTTTTGGCGTTGAAAAACCGCGAAGGTAGCTTATGACTTGCGGAATGCCGATCTGTTGCGGTTCAATGGTGCAGAGGTTTTGGATGCCACTAAACGCACATCTTGGTATCCATCTTAGTGTCCACGAAGCTGGGGGGGTTGGTGTCCTGCGGGGCGCAAAAACTCTGTAGGGCGGGGTAAACGACACAAATCCTAGGGGTTATTAGATCGGGGAGCAGAGCTCAGTTTGGCCTTATGGAGAAGTGGCTGTCGCCAGCGTCAGGCGCGCCTCGCTGTAACCCTGAGCAGTCACCGAGACCGGGAAGGGGCCACCATTCAATAGCTTGATAGACGCCATTCCTCTGGCATCGGAAGTAAGCGTCTGGCCGGCGACGCGGATGATTGCGCCCGCCACGGGATCGCCGGCCTCCGCGACCGTAAGCGTGACTTTTCCGCCTGCCGCCGCTAGCGGCGTTGCCGACACGCTTAAGGCAGGTAAGACATGAATGTGCCAAGTGGAAGCGCTGCTGGCCACGTCCATGTGAGCGAATATGTCGAGCGGACCCGCCGAGCCTTCCCCCTTTATGCGATAGGTGGTGTGCCACGATTCCGGCGCACCGACGACAACGGGATCGCCGAAGTTGGTCAGCTCCCTTCAAGGCAGAAACAAATCACTGCAGGAAGTTCCAGCGTTTTCTTTTATACGCGACGAGCATAAAAAGCGGCGCGAACTCATTCAGCCCCACCATAGTTACCAGCCAGCGGCAACTTCACCTACACCGTTCTCGACCTCAAAAAAGTTAGCGTGCTGGCGCTGGAGGCGTACGTCTGGCCGGTAGCAGAATTTAACTACAGTCATTCTTCGCCTCGAGCGAACTCCATCAGTATCCTCTCCACTCCTCTCCTCGCGTCATCGACGGTGTGGAGGACCAAGCCTTGGCTCTCAATAGACGGCCCCCGCTCTGAACCGAGCTTCAGGCTCAGTGAATTCCCCGCCCCCAACGTTTTAATGTTGTCACCCCCTTTTGATGTTGCCACCCCGAAAGGGCGCAGAAATCTATTGACATCAGCCATGCTTGTGTCATATAGTTCGCGCGGCTGAAAGTGGCGTCAGGAATCGCTTCTACTAAATCGTTTTAGTCTAACCAAACGTTTTAGGCAGTTTTTACACCCGTGAAGTAGCCCATTTCGCCTTAGTTCCGCCATGGAAAATCAGGTCCGGACAAGACGGGCTTTTGCACTCGCAACCCCGTTCACGGGCTTAGTACTTCCAACCCGTTCATTGGAGGCAACAAATGAAAAAGCAGTTTGGCGCGCGCATCGCGCGCGTCCTGTCCTTGCGTGTCGTTCTTTCTTTTCCACTCATGGCCGTGATAGTTCTAGGCTTCTGCCTGAGCGCTGTCGCGCAAACGTTTACGGTGGTTAACAGTTGCAGTTACACCGTCTTTCCGGGTATCTTTCCCGCGGTTTTTGATAATGGCGGATGGACGATGGCTCCCGGCTCATCCGTGAGCTTTGCTCCCGGCGGCACGTTTAATGGCCGCATCTGGGGCCGGATTGGGTGTAATACCGCGAGTCCCGCCGTCTGTTCTACCGGATCTTGTGGCGGCACTGGGTTGCAATGCGCCGGCACCACGGGCGTGGCAGGCACCTCGCTGGCCGAATTCAACCTGAATGCGGCGGGCACCGACTTCTACGACGTCAGCTACGTCGATGGCTTCGACAACCCGATTGGCGTCAAGGTTTCTAACACCAGTTGCGCTTCGCCGAACACTTGCACGCCGACTCCAAGGACCAGTTGCCCAAGCGGCTTGCTGGTCGATGGCGGTAACGATTGTCTGAGTCCTTGCACCTCGACCGGGAACCCCCAGTTCTGCTGCGCGGGCGCGTTTAACACCGTCCAAACGTGCATCGTTGCGAACTGGCCGGCCGTCGATCAGCAGTACAATACCAACATCCACAATTCCTGCCCCGGTGAATATGCATATGCGTTCGATGACGCTGTCGGGTTGCATACCTGCCCAACCGGAGCGAGTTACACCATCACTTTTTGCCCCAACGGATCGGGGAGCACCAGCGGCACTCCGCCTCCTCCGCCGCCCCCTAGCACCTCCATCGTAAACGGAACCCTCTACACGATGACCCCGCAGGTCGCCACTGCATTGCGGCTGGATGACAGCCAAGCAAGCACCGCAACCGGCAATCCGATCCAGATCTTTACATCAAACAACACCGCAGCGCAGAACTGGGTCTTCAATAACACTGGCGTTTCGCCGGCCGGCGATTTCAATATCGCGGTTTCGCTGGGTGCGTTTTGCCTGACAGCTTCGGGAACCACCAGCACTTCGCTGGTCAAGCTAGATCCCTGCAACGGCTCTTCGGGACAGGCTTGGCAAGCGGCCGCCTCGGGCAACTTCGCAAACAGCTTCGTCCTCCATCCCGCCAACAACACGGCCCTTTGCCTGGATGTGCAAAACGGAAAGACGACCTCGGGAACCCCCGTTCAGGTGTTTACCTGCAACCAGACCAACAGCCAGGCTTGGACGCTCACCGTTAACTAGTATTTTCTCGTTTGTTCATGGGGCGTTTGTCCACGGGTCCAGGACGTACCGTTCTGGACCCGCCTTTGAGACGGCAAAGATGTGTTACGGAATCGAAAAGAGATCGAAAGCAATCGCTCTGTGTGTACGTAATGCCTTTTTCCGCCGCGGAAAAACTTACTTAACTTACTTAATAGTTATTCGGCCATAGCACTCGAAGTCATGCACGGAAAGAACAACCAGAGGCCAGAAAGAAGGGTAAACGAATGATTTTTTGTCTGAAGCCGCTACGGCGCGCGATGCCAGCAGTTGTCGCAACGTTAGTCCTATTTCACCAAGCGTCCGCACAGAAATCCACGGGTATTAAGAAGCTGCAAGAGGAGGTTGTTTCTCTCAAGAACGACGTGCAGACCCTTACCGCGAAGCAACAGCAGATACTCGATCAACTCGGCGAGATCAAGAAGCTGCTGGAAAGGCCCAATCCGGCGGCCGCAAATCCAGCATTGAAATTACCCGAAACGATCAATGTGGAAGGGGATCCCTCGCAGGGACTCAATTCCGCCCGCGTGGCCATCATCGAGTTCACCGATTTCCAGTGCCCATTTTGCGCCAGGTTTACGCAAGATGCTTATCTCAAGATTGTTACCGATTATGTGGACACCGGCAAGATCCGGTTCATTTACCGCGATCTCCCTCTCTCGAGTATCCACCCCTGGTCGCAATTGGCGGCGGTTTCGGCGCATTGCGCCGGCGAGCAGGGCAAATTCTGGGAGATGCACAACAGCCTGTTCACCGACCAGCGATCCATGAAGCCGCCGGACATAACCAGCCGCGCCACCAAACTTGGCATTGACATGGCGAAGTACAACGAATGCGTCAATGGCAATCGTCATACCGATGAAATCGAGGCGAGCGTGAAAGGCGCCGAGGAAATGAACATCGCTGGCACGCCAACATTTCTGCTCGGTACATTCAAGGACAATGGCAACGTCATGAAGATCGAGAAGTCCATCATAGGCGCGATTCCTTATGAGACGTTCCAGACGGACATTGACGATCTGCTGAAACAAAAGTAGCGATTGCTACTTGAAGCTCGATCTTCGAATTGTAGCCGGTCATCGGGAGTCACAACCCAGGAGTCACAACCTTGGATGGATAGATATGTTACGCCCCTGCTCAATGAAGCCACTGACGGGGTTCGCTGGAAATGACGGAAGTGGCAATGCGGTTCTTGCCTTCATGCTTGACCGTATACATGAGTTCGTCCGCCGCTTGTACCATTTCGTTGGCGCTCTCGGGCGGCTTGTCATATGTGACCATGCCAACGCTGAAGGTAACCGGCCAGTTGTTCTCCTCCATGGCAGCGGTCAGCGATCGATGCATCTTCTGGATTACGACACTGGCGGCCGCATGACCAGCCTCCGGTAGCAGTAGCGCAAACTCATCTCCACCCAGCCGCGCCGCTACCGCCTCCGCTCGGATGTTTTTGCGCATGATGTCGGCAACCCGAATCAGCACCCGGTCGCCGGTATCGTGGCCGCTCTGATCATTGACCTGTTTGAAGTTGTCGAGATCGATGTAAGCCAGGCTCAACGGACGCCCGTAGCGGCCCGCTCGCTTTCTCTCGGCCTCGGTGGTCTCATAAAAAGCGCGGCGGTTTGCCAAGCCCGTAAGCGGGTCGCTACGGGAAAGCGTCTTCTCCATTTCCAGCGCCGATTCCTGCGCTTGACGCAGGGCCCTTTGAGCCTCCAGCTGTTCGGTGATGTCCTGAGCATGCCCCAACACGTACGGAGCTTTGCCCTCTTCTCTCATCAGACGATTGCTATACAACCAGACGCGCTGTTGGCCGAGGTCGTCGATTATCGGCATGTTTCCCCTTGAAGAGCCGTCTTGCACGATAGCGTTCAGGTAGAGGTCGAAATTGGATTTGGCGGCGGGCGCCAGCATATCTCGGATGTTCCGGCCAACGCACTCTTCCGCGGTAGACCCCAGCGCGCAAGCCGCCGCCGAGTTGATCGAGAGTATTCTCCCTTCCATGTCGTGGGTGCAAATCAGTGCGCTGCTGGATTCCACCAGATTGCGATAGCGTTCTTCGCTCGCCGCCAGGGCCAGTTCCGACTGTTTCCGATGGATAAACTGGCCGATTTGGCTCCCGATGGACACAAACAATTCCACGGTCTCAAGATCGGCTACCCCATATTCACTGCTGTAAAACTCCATGACCCCCAATACCCGCTCACCATAGACTACAGGGAACGCAAACGCGCCGTGCAGTCCACAGTTTCCGGCAACTGGCGCTCGGGGAAAGTTGGCGTCGGTCACTACGTCCTCTATCCATGCGGGCCTGCTGGTTTTCCAAACCTGTCCGGCCAAGCTCACGCCCTTGGAAAAGACAGCATTCTTGCTCGCCGCTTCGAATTCCTCCTGGCCGCTGTCGGGGTAGCACCCTTCCACGTAGCGCAATAATTGCGCCTGCACATCCACTCCCCAAAGTTCACCAGCCTGCCACTGCATGTCTTCGCAGACTACACGAATGATCTCGGGAGTGGCAGCCGCAAGGCTTTTGGCTTCCGCCAAAATAGCAGTGATGGCCCCACTGACCTTGAGTCTGGCTTCCAC
>Ga0207068_1198_pt1 | contig 16316 bp, 13 predicted proteins | sample Alteio_BWMinCont_23_FD_153475 | JGI IMG/M metagenome (GOLD analysis project Ga0207068, IMG submission 153475) | Enriched cells from forest soil in Barre Woods Harvard Forest LTER site, Petersham, Massachusetts, United States -... | ecosystem: Environmental > Terrestrial > Soil > Temperate forest >... | reverse complement strand
GCATCTGTTGAGTTGTTTCGTAATGCTCGCGCATTTGTTTTAAGTTTTTTATTGTAATAAAGCAACACATCCACCATTAAGAATTTTTATCAGGTTATATTTTATAAAATCCCCCTCAATCCCCCTTTTTCAAAGGGGGAAGTGCCTACGGTCCGCGTCAGTGTTAATGGCAATATTTTTTACAAAGATGTGTGTGCAGGGTAGCCTCTTGAACTAAAGATTCCTCCTCTTCAAGGCTGGCGGGAACAGCTGTAGGCAACAGGCTATAATGCACATTTACTATGCAATCATTTTTTATCGTGTATAATCCATACTGTAATTTATTCTCAAAAATAAGAGATTTTTTTATACGAGGAGCAATCATGCACAGACACCAGCCTCATTCCGAGAGCTTTTCTATTCGGTACTTTTTTGAGAATAATAATCAGCTAACTAAAGAGCAATTTATTATCGCTATACGAAATTGGTGGAAACAAACAATTCTAAAGGAATATCCTAATCAATGCGAATCAGCGGCAGCAGATAAAGTTGCAGAACAATCATGGAATAATTATGTAAAAGCCTGTGATTTTTTTGATAAAAATCGTGTTGTAGAAGGTTGTATTAAGCATACTTCAAGTTCGCTTTCTGATGATTTGGATCGAATGTATTTAGAAAATTCTTATCGCTATGACACCTTAGGTACTAGAGAATCACTTTGTATCGAGAGAAATCGTAACAAGAAAAAATTATTGCCCTTGTCGCCGGAAGATGAAGCTAAAATAAAAACTATTATTAATATGCCAGATTATTTGTGGCAACATGATAGCGAACCACTTATATCATCAACAGTTAACTCTAATACCCATCTTATCAATCAGCTAGGATCAACTAATTATGAGAACACTATGTCGCTTATAGAGTTAGGTGCTGATGTAAATCAATATTCTGCTAAACACGGTAACACTGCGTTGTTGTTAGCTGTAAGTAAAGGATGGAACCATCAAGACTCAGAGAATTTCGTACCCAATGTTTTTTCACGATTTTATCCACAAAGAAAAATAATTATATCTTTACTCGAACATAAGGCAGATGTTAATGCAATACATCTAGTCAATGGGATGACAGCATTGCATATAGCGTGCTTGAGAGGTGATGATCCTGAGTTAATCGTATTATTATTTAATAATAGAGCGAACTTAAATGCTAAAGATTATGAAGGCCGTACTCCTTTAGATCTTCTGAATCTAGACTATGAATCAGCTCAAAAAATTATAATTCAAATGACAGTTTTAAGTGAGATAGGCTGGAAAGAATGGAATTTTGGTTATAAATTACCAGAAAATAAGTCAATAACAGCAACATTACCCACGAGAAAACATCGCAGAGAAAATCAAAAAGAAATTAGAGAACTATTAGCATTCATGCAAAATATTTCTTCAAAAAACCCGAGTTCAAGGCTGGGTTTGTAATGACTCCCCGCAATTTTTTTCTGCCTAGTTTAAGGATTTTGCGTGATAACAACAGCTCAAGAAATATTACAAACGATATTCGGCTATCACGAATTCCGCGGCAGTCAGGCAGAAATTGTTGATCATGTGATACAAGGTAAAGACACGCTTGTTTTAATGCCCACCGGTGGTGGAAAGTCATTGTGTTTTCAAATTCCAGCGATGGTGCGCAAAGGTGTAGGTATTGTTATTTCACCACTCATTGCATTGATGCAAGATCAAGTGGATGCCTTATTGCAGCTGGGTATCAAAGCCGCTTTTCTAAATTCAAGTCTTGATGGACCGACCGCAGCAAAAGTTGAACGTGATCTCCTCAATGAACAATTTGATTTGTTATACGTTGCGCCCGAACGTTTATTTATGCCTCGATTTTTACAAATTCTTGAACAGGTCAACATTGCATTATTCGCAATAGATGAAGCTCATTGTGTTTCTCAATGGGGACATGATTTTCGTCCTGAGTATATTCAACTTTCAATATTGCATGAACGATTTCCGAATGTGCCTCGCATTGCATTGACCGCAACTGCAGATGAACCCACGCGTGCTGAAATCATTGAACGATTAAATCTTTCAAAAGCGCGGCAATTTATTTCCAGTTTTGATCGTCCCAATATTCGTTATCGTATTGTGCAAAAACAAAATCCACGTGAACAATTACATTCGTTTATAGACACAGAACATCGCAACGATTCAGGGATAATCTATTGTCTATCGCGTAAACGTGTAGAAGAAACAGCAGCATGGTTATGTGAAAAAGGCTGGAATGCACTTCCTTATCATGCAGGATTAACAAATACAGTAAGACAAAAAAACCAGCAACGATTTATTAGAGAAGAGGGGATTATCATCGTCGCAACCGTCGCATTTGGTATGGGAATTGATAAATCGAATGTACGCTTTGTCGCACATCTTGATTTACCGAAAAGTATGGAAGGTTATTATCAAGAAACAGGTCGCGCTGGACGAGATGGATTGCCAGCCAATGCATGGCTTTCATATGGTATAAGTGATGTCGTGACAATGCGTTATATGTTAGATAGCTCAGAAGCGAGCGAGCAACACAAACGGTTAGAACACCGTAAATTAAACGCTCTGCTTGGATTTTGTGAAACGACAGTTTGTCGTCGGCAAGTCTTATTAAATTATTTCGGTGAAAATTACACTGTATCGTGCAATAATTGTGACAATTGCCTTGAACCTGTAACAACATGGGATGGGAAAATTGCCGCTCAAATGGCCCTGTCATGTGTTTATCGCACAGGACAATTATTTGGAGTTAAGCATTTGATTGATGTCTTGCTAGGAAAAATCACACCGCAAGTTGAACGTTTCAATCATGATAAAGTCTCTACGTTTGGCATAGGGATTTCGCAGAGTCGATTTCAATGGCAAAGTATTTTTCGCCAACTCGTCGCAGTCAATTTATTGTCTGTTGATATGAGCGGTTATGGTAGTTTGCGATTAACTGAAAAAAGTTATCCTTTATTACGCGGTGAACATACGATTGCATTACGCTTCGATCAAGAACCCTCTAAAACAAAAGCAAAATCCAAATCAGCATCAAAGCGCGAAACAAAAAAAGCAACACCGTCACAACAAGATCAATTATGGCAAGCATTAAAAGCAAAACGATTAGAGTTAGCGCATGAACAAGGTGTGCCACCGTATATTATTTTTCATGACAGCACATTGATTGAATTACACGATAAAAAACCACGAACAATAGATGATTTTGCACTGATTTCTGGGGTAGGACAAACAAAACTTCAACGTTACGCGCAAGCATTCATTGAAGTCATTCGCAGGTATCTATGAGAAAATTAAATTATTTAATCGTATTAGCGATCATGGGTGTCATTGTCTATTTCGCAACAATAAAATATGCCCATCAAGATCGCATCACGTTATTTCCATTAAATAACTATGATCAAACTATTGCAACATGGATAAACTCTAGCGATCCCGATTTTGATAAATCGTTATTAAGCGATGAAATGCAACAACAACGCTTATCGATGTTTATAAATCATTATTTTGGTTCTTACTCCCCATGGAACGAAAGCTATATCAACAAAATTTTTCATCAATCATCGTCCGACGATTTAAGATCAATAGAACACGATTTAATTAATTTTTTTGATAACGAAAATAAATCAGATGATCAAATCGGTTATGGCGAAAATTTTCGTCCTTATGATAAAAATTGGATAGATGAAATCGCACATGCGATTAATCTCGATCAATTTTCTGGTTTAAAATATCAAGCCGATCATCGCGGCATTGCTGTTGATAATTTACATGCAAGAGCCTTACCAACAGATGATGTGTTTTTTTATGATTATAAGATAGCAGGACAAGGTTATCCGTTTGATAATCTACAAATTTCGGCATTATGGGCGGGCACGCCCGTTTATATCGTCGGTGAAACACAAGATCATGCATGGATGTTAGTGATTACACCTGATTATATTGGATGGGTAAAAAGTAGCGGCATTGCGCGAACAGATAACGTGTTTATTGATACCTGGATTAAAGCAGCAAAAAATAAATTAGTCGCAATCACGCAAACAAAAACAGGTCTCGTTGATAATAAAGGAAACTATTTACTTCTTGCATACGTAGGATCTGTTTTCCCTGAAAATCCACGCTCAACTGATATGCAAATTATGGTACCCATATCTGACGTGAATCGTCACGCTGTTATTCAATATGCATCTGTATCAACTCAAAATGCAGCTGTCATGCCATTGACAGCTACACCGCATCAGCTTTCAAACATTATGAGCACCCTCATTGGTCGACCTTATGGATGGGGTAACATGTATTTTTACAATGATTGCTCTGCTGAATTAAAAAATTTATTTACGCCATTTGGAATATGGTTGCCTAGACATTCATCGGATCAAGTCTCTGTAGGCAAACTCGTTGACATGACCGACGCGCCTAAAGACCAGCGACTTTCTTATCTCATTGAAAACGGTCAACGATTCATGACTATCATTTATATTGGCGGGCACATTGTGATGTATATTGGCAATTATCCTGATCCACGCCATCCTGCTTCAATGATAGCGATGACCTATCAAAATATGTGGGGATTAAGTCCACATCCGTCAGTTAGACGGGATGTGATTGGTAAAGCCGTTTTATTTCCTATGTTATTACAGTATCCTGAAGATAAGAGCTTAACATCATTGGCAGATAAAAAATATTTTCAAGTATCCTATTTAAATCAATTGCCGAATTCGAGAACTCTTATGAAAGAAGAAGTCATTGATTTGAAATCATTAATGTTTCCTGATTAAACAAAATTTAAGGAGAGCGTTCTATGCTAACTAAAAAATCGATTGGAGTCATTATCCTATCCTTATTAACAAGTAGTGCGATAGCAGCCCCAACTAATAATTCTAGTTTAAAAATTTCTAACGCAACAAAAAATTCATTATCGTTTTACCTGGATCATGATTGTTCTAAAAAAATAGACGTCGTTGATGCGCACAGTATAAAAGATATTTCACTGAAAAAAATAATGAGCGAATGTTCAAAAAATTCTAAAGACTGCAAAATAAATGTTTTTGATTCATTAAATTGTTCTGACAAATCCATTGCAACGCTTACTGTGAACACAACAGGTTGGGGTGTTATGCGTATTCAACCGCCGTTTTCGAATACCTACCAAGTTAAAGCGAATGGAGTTAATTTATTTGTAGACGGCCCGTGGTAAATATGTTTTTAATAGTGCATATAATTATCCATAAGTGTTATTATTTATAGTAAGGAAAGTTCTAAATTATTTATTATTGGAACAATAAAAGATAAGGAAATCGATATTATGCCACGCCTTCCATTCCCGGATACCCAGATCAAAGATGAGCTTTATCAAGCAGGTGAAATTTTAGATAAGGGCGATTCGCGCGTCGAGACCGATTCTATGGGGCAAGTAAAAGTACCCAGCGCACGTTTATGGGGCGCGCAGACGCAGCGTTCCCTGATCCATTTTTCTATCGGTGATGATCATATGCCATATGCCGTTTATCATGCATATGGTTATGTCAAAAAAGCAGCGGCAATTGTTAATTGCGCAGCGGGTCATTTGCCCAAAGAAATAGCTGATTTAATTATTAAAGCGGCAGATGAAGTGATCGCCGGTAAATTAGATCAGGAATTTCCTTTATTTGTCTGGCAAACCGGTTCCGGTACACAATCGAATATGAATGTTAATGAAGTCATTTCTAATCGTGCCATCCAATTAACAGGTGGTAAATTAGGCACTAAAACACCGGTGCATCCTAACGATCATGTTAATTTTTCGCAATCTTCCAATGATACTTTTCCCACAGCAATGCATGTCGCAACGGTGCTCGAGTTTACTGAGTATTTAATACCGCATGTTCAGGGATTAGTGGACGCCATGCATAAAAAAGCAGTGGAATGGGTCGATGTCGTCAAAATTGGCCGCACGCATTTACAAGATGCAACGCCGTTAACAGTAGGGCAGGAATGGTCGGGTTATGTGTCTCAAATTCAAGATGCGTTGATCATCGTAAAGCAATCCATGAGCGGTCTTTATAAATTGGCTGCGGGCGGCACGGCAGTGGGTACAGGTATTAATGCATCGCCAACGTTCGGCAGTGAAATTGCGGCTGAAATTGCAAAGTTGACGCATCAACCCTTTATCACAGCACCTAATAAATTTGCTGCGCAAGGTTCGCTGGATGCGATGGTTGCTGCCAGTGCTGGTTTACGCGCACTCGCTGTCGCGTTGATGAAAATAGCAAATGATATTCGCTGGTTAAGCTGTGGGCCACGGGCAGGTTTTCACGAATTAGATTTACCCTCTAATGAACCAGGTTCATCCATCATGCCAGGTAAAGTTAATCCTACGCAGGCCGAAGCAATGGTCATGATTTGTATTCAAGTCATGGCTAATGATACTGCGGTCGCTTTTGCAGGCTCCCAAGGTAATTTTGAATTAAATGCTATGAGGCCTATTATTATTAAAAATGTCCTGCACTCGGCGACTATCTTAGGTGATGCTTGTGAGAAATTTAATATTTATTGTATTAAGGACATCAAATTAAACAAAGAACAAATTAATGAATTTCTCAATCGATCATTAATGCTGGTTACCGCGCTGAGTCCGGTCATTGGCTATGATAAAGCCTCCGCTATCGCACACAAAGCCTTGGATGAAAACACCACGTTGCGGCAAGCTGCTATTGCCAGTGGTTATGTCAGTGCTGAGCAGTTTGATAAAATTATTATTCCTAGCAGTATGGTTGGTAACCCGCATCAAGATTTGGGGTTAACTAAAAAATAATTTCGTTAAGGATGACGAATGAATAATAAAATTAGTTTATCGCCTCATATTGTTATTGTTGGCGGTGGTGCATCCGGTTTGGAATTAGCCGCTAAATTAGGCAGAAAACTGGGTAAATCTCATAAAGCCCAAATTACGCTGGTGGATAGTGCACCCGCACATATATGGAAGCCATTATTACACGAAGTGGCATCCGGCACTTTAGATTCTAATGAAGATGAAATAAATTATTTAGCCTATGCCAACGATCATCATTTTCAATTTTGCTTAGGTACGCTGCAAGGTTTAAATCGCAAAGAAAAAAATATTACACTTGCGCCTATTCTAGACGCGCAGCAACATGAATTTGTACCGCAACGATTATTAACTTATGACGTTTTAATTATCGCAGTGGGTAGTACCGCTAATGTTTTTGGCACACCAGGCGCACTAGAAAATTGTTTATTTTTAGATAATCTTAGTCAAGCTAATTACTTTCAGCAAACGTTAATGCAAAATTTGCAACGTGTGGCTTATCAAAAAAGTATCGGTCAAATAAAGCCTTTTACTATTACTGTCGTAGGTGGTGGTGCAACGGGTGTTGAGTTAACGGCTGAATTGCATTCAGCTATTAAACAAATAGCAGATAATGGTTCGACACTCACTCTGGCAGATATCTCTATTACTTTAATAGAAGCTGCTGAACGATTATTACCAGCGTTGCCTACGGAAATTTCAGCGCTTACTTTACAGGAATTACAACGTTTAAATATTCAAGTGCTTACTGGAGCACGCGTGAGTAAAGTCAGTGCGGAAGGATTTTTTATTCAACCAGATAAATTTATTCCAGCTGATATGAAAATGTGGGCGGCTGGTATTAAAGCGCCTGATTTTTTAGCCAATCTTGATGGGTTGGCGATAAATCGTATTAATCAATTACAAGTAAAACAAACGCTGCAAACAACGCTGGATGATGCCATTTTTGCTTTGGGCGATTGTGCGAGTTGCCCTCAAGCTGGCACTGAGCAAACTGTGCCGCCGCGAGCACAAGCCGCTCACCAGCAAGCAAGTTTTTTATTAAAAGCACTGCAATGTTATTTTAACAAAAAGCCATTACCGCTTTATCGTTATCAAGATTTCGGCTCGTTGGTTTCATTGGGCGAAGGTAAAACAGTAGGTAGTTTAATTAGTAAAATTTCTAAGAATATGGTGATTAAAGGCCGTTTTGCGAGACTGGCTTATTTGTCACTTTATAAAATGCACTTGACTGCCTTATATGGTCTTTGGCGCGTCGTGTTATTAACGGTAATTAATAGTGTGTCTCGAGGCAGAAAAAAACGTCTTAAATTACATTAGGTGAAATTATATAATGATAATTAATACCCTGCTTTTATCGCGTATTCAATTTGGCTTTACGATAGGATTTCATATTTTATTTCCCACGCTAAATATCGGCATGGCAATGTTTTTATCGATTATGGAAGGCGTGTGGTTAAAAACTCGTGACCCTGTTTATAAGGCCATTTGTAGATTTTGGACAACTGTATTTGCACTGACCTTTGGCGTTGGCGTCGTATCCGGTATTGTATTGTCTTATGAGTTAGGTACTAATTTTGGTTTATTTACGAATGCGGTAGGTGGTGTATTAGGATCTTTATTTGCTTATGAAGTTTTAAGTGCATTTTTTCTAGAGGCTGGCTTTCTGGGTGTCATGCTCTTCGGTTGGGACAAGGTGTCGCCTAAATTACATTATTGCGCAACACTCTTAGTGATGATTGGCACCACCATCTCTGCATTCTGGATTATGTCAGCTAATTCATGGATGCAAACACCCGCAGGTTATGCATTAGTTGCAGGCAAGTATATTGTGACTAACTGGTGGGAAGTTGTCTTTAATCCTTCTTTTATTCCGCGTTATTTGCATATGATCTTGGCATCGTATGTCACTACGTGTTTTGTTATTGCAGGCATTGCTGCGTGGTATTTATTAAAACAAAGACATGTAGACTTTGCGCGACGCTGTTTTTCTTTTGCAATAGGTGCGGCGATAGTTGTTACGGTGTTGCAACTTTTTATTGGTGATGCTGTAGGCTTGGAAGTTAATAAAAACCAACCGCTCAAAACTGCTGCAATGGAAGGGATTTGGAATACCGGTAAGGCGTTACCTTTTTTGGTATTTGCGATCCCAGATCCTGAGCAAGAGAAAAACCTTTATGAAATTAAAATTCCGTACATGGCAAGTTTAATTAATACCCATCATTTTGACGGCGAATTAATTGGGTTAAAAAGTGTATCGCCAAATGATCGTCCGATAGTCGTCACTGTATTTTTTGCATTTCGTATTATGGTTGGTCTTGGCATTTTATTTTTTCTAACAGCATTATGTGGTTTATGGTTGCGCCTGCGTGGGCAATTATATAATCACAACTGGTTTTATCGATTATGTTTACTTATTTCTCCGCTCGGTTTTATTAGCTCGCTCGCAGGTTGGATTACTGCTGAATCCGGTCGACAGCCCTGGGTAATTTATAATCTCATGCGTACAGCAGATGGCGCATCAATCGTTGCCTTACACCAGGTCGTTATTTCACTTATATTATTTTTTCTTGCCTATGGCGTAGTATTTATTTTTTATCTGATTTATTTATTTAGGCTCATCAATGAAGGACCAACTGAAGCGACAATTGATACTGCTATGCAACCGCCACCTTTTACTTATTTAGGAAAAAATTAACCTATGTTATTAATATTAGTCTGGGCGATTGTTATTTCATTTGCAATTTTTATGTATGTCTTGCTGGACGGCTTTGATTTAGGCATTGGTATCCTTTTTCCCTGGATTAAAAGTCATCAAGAACGCGATATTATGATCAGCACTATATTACCAGTCTGGGATGGTAATGAAACCTGGTTGGTATTTGGCGGCGCTTCATTATATGCAGCGTTTCCTCTTGCTTATAGCACTCTATTACCTGCTTTATATCTACCATTAATCCTGATGCTAGTTGCATTGATTTTTCGTGGCATTGCATTTGAATTTCGTTTTCGTGTAAAGAATAAATCACGCATATGGGATATTTCTTTTGCCGCAGGATCTATTACAGCAGCTTTTTCGCAAGGATTAATAGTGGGTACTTTTGTACAAGGATTTGGTCACAGCTTACCTGTGAATGCTTCTGCGTATTCTTGGTTCACACCATTCAGTGTAATGACGGGTATTGCAGTTATCATCGGTTATGCTTTGTTAGGTTCTAGTTGGTTGATTATTCAAACGGTCGGTGAATTACAAGAAAGAATGTATCGCATAGCCAAAAGATCATTAATAGCATTGACAGTGATGCTGATTATCGTGAGTCTGTGGACGCCGTTTATTGAGCCCAGCATAATGACACGTTGGTTCAGCTTACCCAATATTTTTTATTTAGCGCCGCTGCCTGTTTTATCGGGCGCTACGCTGATTTACAATTTCTATTCATTAAACAAGCGGAATGTGCAAAATGAGCGTTTGCCATTTTTGCTGACCACTCTTTTATTTATATTTTCTTATCTTGGTTTTTGTATCAGTGATTGGCCGTATATTATTCCTCACGCCGTCACACTATGGGATGCAGCATCACCGCCATCTTCTCTCAAATTTACTATTGTAGGTGTCATTATCTTGTTACCATTTTTATTAGGCTATACCTTTTATTCTTACCATGTATTTCGCGGTAAGGTCACTCAAACACATGAATATTAATTAAGGAAATTTTTATGAGTTATCACAAAATTACCGATGACAAAGGGCAAAGCTATATTGAAACTGATTTAACGGATTATGCGCTGATTAACTTCCCTTTATTAAATAAAGGCATGGCTTTCTCAGATCAAGAGCGTGCGGCATTTAATTTATTTGGCCTTATTCCACCAGAAAATGCCACACTCACTCAGCAGTGTCAGCGCTCTTATGAAGCGTTTAAAAGTAAAACTAAGGATATAGAAAAATATATTTATCTACGTGACTTACAGGATTCTAATGAAACTTTATTCTACAGCTTATTAGATGAGCATGTAACCGAAATGATGCCTATCGTTTATACGCCAGTGGTGGGTGCCGGTTGCCAGCAGTTTAGTCATAATTACCGTCGTCCGCGCGGATTATTTATTGCATATCCTTATCGCAATCATATGGATGAAATTTTAGCGAATTCACGTTTTGACCACGTCAGAGCAATTGTTGTTTCTGATGGTGAACGTATTTTAGGTTTAGGTGATCAAGGTGCCGGTGGTATGGGTATTCCTATCGGTAAACTGGCTTTATACAGTGCATGCGCAGGTATACATCCAGCCACGACATTGCCTATTTTATTAGACACCGGCACAAATAATCCAGATTTAATCAAGGATCCGCTTTATATAGGCTGGCGTCATGAACGCGTGCGCGGTAAAGAATACGACGATTTTATAGAAAGCTTTGTTAAAGCCATTAAAAAACGTTTCCCGCATGTATTATTACAATGGGAAGACTTTGCGCAACAAAATGCTAATCCAATTTTGGAACGTTATCGTGATCAGTTGTGCACGTTTAATGATGATATTCAAGGCACCGCAGCCATTGCGACTGGCACTTTATTAGCAGCCGTACAAGTCACTGGCACACCATTACATGATCACCGTGTCGTTGTATTAGGCGCAGGTTCTGCTGGTTGTGGTATTAGTAATTTGATGATGCAAGCAATGATCCAAGATGGTCTCTCTGAAGCAGAAGCACGTTCGCGCTTTTTCTTAGTGGACCGCAATGGTTTGTTAATAGAAGGCATGACAGGGTTAATGTCTTTTCAAGAAAAATTTTTACAGCCTAAAAGTACCACGGCAAATTGGAAATATGATAAGGCTAAAGGAATTAGTTTGCTGGACGTCGTGAAAAATGTACGGCCTACTGTTTTAGTTGGCGTTTCAGGTCAGCCAGGTGTATTTACTGAAGCGGTCGTACGTGAAATGGCATCGCATGTTGATCGTCCGATTATTTTTCCGCTGTCTAATCCGACGAGCCGCAGTGAAGCAACGCCGACTGATTTAATGACTTGGACGAATGGTCGCGTGGTAATGGGAACGGGCAGTCCTTTTGCAAATATTGTAAAAGACGGTCAGGATTTCCGAGTTGATCAAACCAATAACGCCTATATTTTTCCTGGTATGGGATTAGGACTTATTGCAGTAAAGGCTAAAAAGGTAACAGATAAAATGTTTATGGCTGCCGCTATGGCGTTAGCAAATTGCTCTCCTGCAAAAAATAATCCTAAAGCTAATTTATTACCGCCGCTTATTGACATCCGTAAAGTTTCTTTTGATGTTGCATTAGCAGTGGCTAAAGAAGCTGTGACGGCCGGTTTAGCAGAGAAATATTCTACTGAACAATTGCAGAAATTAATCCATGATAAAATGTGGACACCTGCTTATTTGCCATACAAGAAAAAAGTTTAATTTATGGTAAACAATATAATACTTACATCAACTAATCACGGACCCTGTCAACTGGGTCATATTGGGACCGTGGTTGATGTAATTGCAGGTCGTCTACCAACAGAATTAGCACAGCGAAAATTTAAAGCAAATGATTATGCTTATGGTTTTGAATTAGCAACTCCACAAGATGCAGCCTCTCTTGGTGAAGCCATTATGGTGAATGGAATGTGTTATTCCACTTCAACCGATAAAGATTCAAATACCTATGCAAAGCTTTTAACAGGTCCTGAATTTATAACCAGTGGCATGTTTTTAATTCCTCATACTGCAAAGCCTAGTCATCACGCAAAATTTATCGCTACAGCTGGCTCGTTAAATCTATTGGATTTTTACAGTTATATTTATCAAAAAATTCAACGACCATTAGTATTCGTAGCAGTGATTCAATTTAGTAATTTACATGCCACTGCTATTGGTAAAGCACCCATTCATGGTGTAAATATTTTTGATAATAGTAAAGAATATTACTGCAACCCAGAAATAAATCAAACGCAGGTTAATGCGTTTGTAATGGGTGCGATGACAGACTATAAAACTAAACAATATGCTGAGGTGAATAAAGCATTAGAAGCGGTTTTGTATCGTAATCCTTTTGATGAAAACACGGGCTTAACGCATCATGCACACATATTAACACTGAAACAACCTGTAGATGATATCGCTGCTATCACGCCCGCTCTGGCAGACCGCGCTTTACATTTATTTGTCGAGGGATCCACGGTGCAAACTCTTTCTGCAGCTATTTACACCGTAAATAGCTTGAAAAATTATGCCTAAAAATTCTTAAGGAAAGTATTATGACCACCAAAAAAGCGGCACAACTTTTAGTTGAGTGTTTAGTTAAACATGGCGTGAAATATATTTTTGGTATTCCTGGAGCAAAAATTGATACCGTATTTGATGCTTTACTCGATTCACCCATCAAATTAATTGTGTGTCGACATGAACAAAATGCCGCTTTTATGGCTGCAGCCATGGGACGCTTAACAGGTAAATCGGGTGTGGTATTAGTTACTTCCGGCCCGGGTGTATCTAATTTAGCAACAGGCTTACTCACTGCCACAACCGAAGGCGATCCAGTTCTTGCTTTGGGAGGAAATGTTTCATGTCTGATGAAATTAAAAGAAGCGCACCAAAGCACAGACAATATCAAACTAATGGAAGCGGTGACCAAGGCTCGCATGGAAGTATTGGTGCCACAAACTATTCCTGAAATTGTAGAAAACGCTTTTCGTATTGCCGAGAGACCGCGTTCAGGTGCCGTTTTTATTAGCCTACCACAAGATGTTTTGTCTGAAGAGACCCCTATGCAAGCGGGTACACTGTTGCCGCCCATCCTGTTGGGGACTGCTCCTGAACCAATTATTGCAGAAGCAACCAAGCTATTGAATGAAGCTAAACAACCGGTATTATTTTTGGGAATGGAAGCCAGCCGGCCAGCTAATACTGCGGCAATTCGTCATTTATTAAAACAATGCCCACTAGCAACTGTAGGCACCTATCAAGCTTCTGGTGTCATCTCACGCGATTTACTCCCTTGTTTTGTAGGGCGAGTAGGTTTATTTAAAAATCAGCCCGGTGATAAATTACTTGATATGGCGGATGTTGTGATTACTGTAGGGTACAATCCCGTCGAGTATGATCCTGAAATTTGGAATGCCTCGCAAAATAAAAAAATTATTCATCTAGATTATAACCCTGCCGATATTCATTTTGCTTATATGCCACAGGTAGAAGTGCTCGGTGATATCGCGCTGAATATCTCAAAACTGACCCCTCATTTGAATAAACCTAAACAAACCAAATCTGCACAAACTATCCTAGATTTAAAAAAAGAATTGATGGATCGTATTGCTAGTGGCGCTACCTATTCGAGTAAACTAACTCATCCTTTGCGTTTTATTTATGAGTTACGTAATGCTATCGATGATGATGTGACAGTGATCAGTGATATTGGGACACATTATATGTGGTTATCACATTATTTTTTATCTTATGAACCGCATCATTTATTATTTAGTAATGGACAGCAAACATTAGGGGTTGCTTTGCCCTGGGCAATGGCGACGACTTTAACCCGCCCAGGTAAAAAAGTGATTTCTATATCTGGCGATGGGGGGTTTTTATTTTCCGCCATGGAATTAGAAACGGCCGTTCGGGAAAAAATGAACCTCGTACATTTTGTATGGTGTGATGGATCTTATGACATGGTAAAACAACAGCAGCTAATGAAATATAAGCGTGACAGCGGTGTCCATTTTGGCGCAGTTGATTTCGTGAAATTTGCTGAAAGCTTTGGTGCTCACGGTTTCAAAGTAAATCATTCTGATGAACTCAAGGATATTTTAACAAAAGCCATGCAGTTAAGCGGCCCTGTTATTGTTGAGGTACCCATCGATTATTCTGAAAATCCAGCTTTATTTCGTTTGGTTCATCAAGATACAGTAAGTTAATCTGACAAGTCCATGTTTTGATTGACTTATATTATTACTTACCATAAAGTAAGGATATTGATAATTTGTAAGGAATTTCCCATGCCTGAATCTAGCCTAACCAGTAAAGGCCAAACCACTATTCCTATTGCCATCCGTGAACATCTTGGAGTGCATGCGGGCGATAAATTAGAGTTTTTTATCGATAGTGATGGGCGGGTTTTTATTGCAGCGTTAACTGCTGATGTCTCAGAACTAAAAGGGATGTTACCCAAATCTAAAAAAAAGATTTCCATTGATGATATGAATAAAGCGATCAAAAAACGTGGCGCAAAATTATGATCGGGCTAGATACAAATATATTAGTGCGATATATAGTGCAAGATGATGCAAAACAAAGCCAAGCCGCAACAAATTTTATTCAAAAGCATTGCTCAATGATAACCCCGGGATTTATTAATAGCTTAGTTTTATGTGAGCTCGTATGGGTTTTAGAGAGTGCTTACGAATATTCTCGAGACGATATTGCTAACGTCATTGAAAAAATTTTACGTACTCGTCAATTTCAAATTCATGAACCAGAATTCATGTGGAGTTCTTTACAAAAATATAGAGAAAAAACGGCTGATTTCTCCGATTGTTATATTGCTAGTATCAATTATCAAGCCGGCTGCAAACATACTGTCACCTTCGACAAAAAAGCTGCTCGACTTAAGAATATGGTTTTGTTGCAGAAGAACAGCATCCTTAAAGAACCTCGCTTATCTATTGACAATCTCATTTTAGAGGATTAACTTAGAGCCGATTGTCTTCAGGGCGGGGCGCAACTCCCCACCGGCGGTAATTTTACTCAGGTAAAAGAGCCCGCGAGCGCTTTTTTAGTTCCAACTGAAAAAGGTCAGCAGATTTGGTGTGAATCCAAAGCCGACGGTATAGTCCGGATGAAAGAGGATACATCTCGTGTTTAATTGTGTTTAGCGTACAATCTTCTGTTTGTACACGCTATTCTCGTTATTCATTCGATTTCCAGCCCTGTTAATTTAAGGGCTAACAATGAATACATCGATTCATTCCAACTATATGTCTTTAGCTTTAAAGCTAGCAGAGCAAGGCCGCCTTACGGTTTCGCCTAACCCAATGGTTGGGTGCGTTATTGTTAAAAATAATCAAGTCATCGGTCAAGGATTCCATCAATATCGAGGTGGACACCACGCTGAAGTGATCGCATTGCAACAAGCAGGAAGTGAAGCAAAAGATGCTACTGTGTATGTCACGCTAGAACCTTGCTGTCATTATGGAAGAACGCCGCCTTGTACAAATGGGCTCATCGAAGCAGGCGTTAAGGAAGTGTATGTTTCATGTCTTGATCCAAATCCATTAGTAGCAGGACAAGGAATTGAATTACTCCAGCTCGTTGGAATCGATGTTAACGTCGGATTACTTGAAAAAGAAGCTGTCGCATTAAACGAAATATTTTTTCATTATATTACTACAAAGCGACCGTTTGTTATTGCTAAATGGGCAATGTCATTAGATGGAAAAACGACTGTCAATCAATTAGATGAAAAACAAATTTCGAATGAAAAT
>Ga0207068_1195_pt1 | contig 16547 bp, 16 predicted proteins | sample Alteio_BWMinCont_23_FD_153475 | JGI IMG/M metagenome (GOLD analysis project Ga0207068, IMG submission 153475) | Enriched cells from forest soil in Barre Woods Harvard Forest LTER site, Petersham, Massachusetts, United States -... | ecosystem: Environmental > Terrestrial > Soil > Temperate forest >... | reverse complement strand
TTAGATAATTTGGATAATAATTTTAAAGCTTGTGATGCTCTTATCGATCATAACGGGCAGCGTACAGTTTGGCCTGAGGCTAATGTAATAATAGGAAACCCGCCCTTTATGGGAGCAAAGAGACTTAAGCCTGAGAGGGGAGTTGATTATGTAAAAAATTTACGAAAGTTATATCCTGAGGTACCAGGAATGGCAGACTATTGTGTTTATTGGTTTCGACGAGCACATGATTGCTTGAAAACTTGTACAGTAGAGGATCCTATATCTGGAAGAGCAGGTTTAGTTGGCACTCAAAATATTCGTAATAATCAGTCACGCGTAGGTGGACTTGATTATATTGTAAATAGCGGGACTATTGTTGAAGCTATAGATAATCAGCCATGGTCAGGTCAGGCAGCAGTACATGTTTCAATAGTAAACTGGGTAAAGAGTCAGGAAACAAGTATTCTTCCAAAAAGCAAAAAAATATGGTTTAAGGAAGAGCCAATTAATATATTGAAGAAACGGGTAAAAAATAGATCTCAAATAAAAAATTATGAACTAAATTATCGTGAAGTTTCATACATTAATTCAGCTCTCTCAGATCAAGCAGATGTGAGTAAGGCGAAAATCCTAATTTGTAATACATCACCTCAGCTTGTTTTCCAAGGTGTTACGCCAGGGCATAAGGGATTTATACTTTCAGAAATCGAATATAAGCAGTTATTAGAAAAAACTCCGAAATCTAAAGAAATTATTTATCCTTATATTGTAGGTGATGAGATTCTTTCAGGGTCATGTAGCACTAATCGATTTATATTGGATTTTGATCAGATGAGCTTGTTAGAAGCTCAATCATTTAAAGCGCCTTTTGAACATATAAAGTTAAAAGTATTACCATCACGTCAGCAGGCATTAGAGAAAGGTAAAGATTTATTAGGTAAGCCGCGCTCACATCATAAGCATTTTCTAGAAAGATGGTGGCAGTTATCTTGGGGTCGAGCGGAAATGATACAAGCCTTATCAAAACTTTCACGTTATCTTGTTTGTTCTAGAGTGACTAAACGACCAATTTTTGTTTTTTTGCATTCAGATGTTCGACCTGGAGATGCTTTGCAAGTTTTTGCGTTTGAAGATGATTATAGTTTTGGTATTTTACAATCCAGTGCGCATTGGCAATGGTTCATAACAAAATGCTCGAAGTTTGGTGAGAGTTTGAGATATACACCTGAATCGATATTTGATACTTTTCCTTGGCCACAATCTCCAACTAGAACAGTAATAAAAGAAATTGCTGAAGCAGGTTGTTTAATTAGAAAGTTGAGAGTTAAGTTTATGGAAGACAACGAGGGTGGATTAAGAGCATTATATAATACATTAGATATTCCAGGAAAAAACCAACTTAATGATGCGCATTTAGTACTAGATGAAGCAGTATTTAAAGCTTATGGATTTTCTCCTAAAAAAGATGTGCTTGCCCAACTTCTTAATCTAAATTTTGAAATTGCTAAACGTTTTGAGAGGGATGATTTGACTCTGACGGCGCCAGGGATCCCGTCTAATTATCCGCATCCTAAAGAGTTAATTACTGTCGATTGCTTTGGTTTATCAAATAAATAATAATTTAACATATAATCCTACGTCTATTGTTTCACTGATCTTGTCTGAGTTTAAAAATAAGTTTATTTGTCGTTCGATTCTTTTATTTTCGATGAACTATATCAAAAAAATATTTTTGCATAGGGATAAATACCAAATTAATAACGTGCCACTTTGGCACATACAGATAAAAATCACGTGCCACAATGGCACAAAAAAACGATGAATCATGAAGTTACAGAATGAAAATGGTTTTTTAGCGTGGCACATTGTCGTGCCATCACGTGCCAATGTGGCACGTGAATTATTTTTTGACCGAATCAATACTCTGTTTTATGAAAAAAATATAACTGCTTGTTTCAACATGTTTTTTGCTTGCACCAAATTGGTGCGATGTGTGTGGTATTGAGTTCGCTAAAAACAAAATAATCTTCCATGGTCGTCATGTATTATAATTTTATGAGGAAGATTTTATAATTCTTTTACAGGGTATGGCTTTTAATAAAGCCATACCCAACTGATATTCGTAACAGCGTCACAATCTGCATAGATACGCTATTTTTATGTTACTTGATAGTTATATGTTACTTCTTCGTCCGTAACTTGTAACGAATCAGTAACTGCAAAATCATTATAACTGTGGGCTTGTGACGTTGTTACGTTTGTAAGAGTAAGATATCTAGCAAACGCATCTGTAAATTGTGCTTTCATGTAACCTTTTGCCGTTATGATACCAATTCGTATTGTGTTACTAATGATGCCAAATTCTTTCAGTCGTGTTGCAATTTGTCGTGGTTTGATCGGTGCGTTACGGTTGTATGTTGCCCAGGGTTTCTCTTCATCTGCGCAAAGTGATCGAATTAATTCGGCAGATGAAATTCTATCTGTGTATTTGCTTTCAAAAATTTCCTGAATATCAGAGAGTAGTTCTACGCCTATGCTTTGAGAATTTTCTTTATCGCCAGAAATTTTTGTTGCAATTGTGCGGGCTAGTTTTGGCCAATAATTTCCGGCAATGTCAGCAATTGCAAATAAGGATTCCCAGTTGTCTTGCGCTCTATCATTCAGCGTGTCAGGTAATTCGGGTTTTGCTTGTTGGACTGCATAGGAATAATCTTCTGCGAATCGTGCGAGTTTGGAAGAGAGTATTTTGAATAGATTAGGTTCGACGTGTCGTAATCGTTCCGTTTTTTCATTGGCTAATTTGCGTCGCAATTCTAGGGTGATAGCGCGATCCATTATGGTATCTGGTAAATGCCCAATTCCAGCTAATGCTTTAGCTCCCCATACGCTAAATGTTGTGGGTGTGTAATCATCTCCAACAGTGCGAATTATTTTTGCTGAATCCCGCGTATGGCCGCAATTAATTATTCCCCGTAATTCTTCATTCTCACGCATAAAAGAATCAGCTTCATCAATTAATAATGTAGGCTGCCATGCGTCAATTGAGCGAAATAATGCAGATGGTGAAATATTGGATGCAGATAATGGTCGGTTGACTAAGCGACTTATAAGAAATAGTAATTGGCTTTTGCCACACCTTTTTTCTGGTGCAGTAATGACGGCGAGTGGCGCAACTTGAATGACATCAATAAACCATGTCATTGCTATCCATAATGTTGCAGCATGAATGGTTTCAGGCGGGCAGATAATGAAGCGCTTAATGGTATTACTGATGTCAGTAAGTAATTCAGTAGGATTGATAGGTTCGTGCCAAGGTTCAATTTCTGTAAATGGTGTTTTGTTTTCCTTTTGAGAAGTTAATTTGGCTGCTTTAACAAGATGATCCAATGTAGCCGGACGTATATTTAATGTCTTGGCTTCAGTAATTCTCACTCTATCGTATTCAAAAGGTGTGAGGACGGTGAGCCGCTTGATGATTTCATTGTCTGCTGGTGTTGCTTCTTCATGCATCATAACTTGCTCCCTCTCAAATTTTTCGGCTTGTTTCAATGCAGGATTTAAGCCATGCATCTATTTCAGCTTCAATCCAGCCAACAGCTCTGTTGCCTAAATTAATGGGTTTAGGAAAAATGCCTTCAGCAATGAATGCATAAATGGTCGAACGAGAAAGCCCTGTGCGTATTTCTACTTGCTTGCGACGTAAAATAGTAAGCGTGCTATGGATTTGTTCAGACATAATGTGTTCCTTATGGAATTAAAAGGAATACATTAGAAATTGGGTGTGAAAGATACGAGGAAAATTGAAAAAAAATTTTTTTCCGGAAAATTTATACTCAACTTTTTTCTGTATCTTTAATATCATGTGCTGCTTGAGCAGAAAGCTGGTGCAAAATACGACAATCTATTACCTCAATAGCAAGGGGCTTAGTCGTTTTTCTTATGGTTTCTTCATTTCCTTCGCCTGTGGGAAAAATAGCATCGGCTAGTACACGGTATGGAATATTTTCGAGTAGTTCACTCTCAAGTATTGTTAAGTCAAGAAAGGGTAATAGACCCCACCTTGACCAGTTGTTGAAATCAGATTCACGAAAATGCTTCGGAGTGAAATTTTTAGGTTTTTGTTTTTTTCTGCGATCTTCCAAATATTTTTTGAAACTCTCAATTATAAAGCTATCTGGGCTTGCTAAATTAATCCAGATTACATCTGTTATTGTTCCGATTTCATTAATGTAAAAGTTGTATAATGGCTCATCCATCCAGGGTGCATCAGCAACGTCCCCTTCTTTTTCAGCGGCAATCCATTTTTCCATGTAGGCGAATTTTTCTTCATCCAGAAAATATTTCATGCACATGTAATCCCTTATTGTTATAGAAAGGATGCCACGCATATTGTCAGTATTTGTTTTAGGGTTTAGTAAATCTAAAAAATTAGTTTTAGGCGTGTAATATTCTGCTAATCTATTATCGCGTAACATGTCGCTGTTTGGATTTTCACGTACTGTTTGAATGGCTTGTTTAAGTCCTTCTGGAAAGCTTCGTCTGTTCTTAAAGGATTGCTGAATTTCACATATAAATAGGGTGCGAATTGTCAGTTGCTCATACCATCCGAATGCCTTTAGGTTCTTAGTGAAATTATATTTTTCCAGTTTAAACCATGTAGGTAATTCAGAAGCTTGTTTAATATTCTTTTTCATATTTTTCCCCTCAAGCAATTTCTAAAGATAGTATTTGAGCACCACTTGCTAAAGTATCTAAATAATCAGCCCAATGTTGCATCATTTTTCTTCTCTCTGGTAAATACTCTGCGTAATTATACGCTGCACGAATATTATTTCTTTCTGCATGTGCAAGTTGTCGTTCAATTGCATCACGATTCCAGCCTTGTTCATTCAAATGGGTAGAGGCCATAGAGCGGAAACCATGCCCCGTCATTTCATCTTTTGAATAACCCAGTCGTCTAAGTGCGGCTAATACGGCATTATTAGACATCGGTCTGCTAAAAGTTCTCAAGCTGGGGAAAATATATTTTCCATGTCCCGTTAACGGTTTTATTTCTTGTAATATGGCCATGGCTTGCATCGATAGCGGAACAATGTGAGTAATTCGCATTTTCATTTTCTCTGCGGGTATGCGCCACTCGGCAGATTCGAAATTTATTTCTGACCATTCTGCTTGACGTAATTCTCCGGGGCGAACAAAGACAAGAGGCGCAAGTTGAAGCGCGCATTTTGTTATTAAATGACCATTATAATCTTTAAGTGCGCGTAATAATGTGCCGATTTGTTTGGGATTCGTGATAGAAGCAAGATGGCGTTTTTTGACTGGCGGGATTGCTCCGCGCAAATCAAAAGAAATATCACGTTCAGCTCTGCCTGTCGCAATCGCATAGCGAAAAACTTGACTGCAATATTGAAGTGTTCTGTGAGCTGTTTCGAGAGCGCCTCGTTTTTCAATTCGGCGTAGTACAGATAATAATTCAGGTGCATTGACTTCTGTAATAGGGCGGGTGCCGAGCCAAGGGAAAATATCTTTTTCTAGGCGAACAAGAATTTTAGCTCCATGTTCAGGCGTCCATTTGGCAGAAAACTTGATGTGCCATTCTCGGGCAATGGTTTCAAAACTATTTTCGGCGGTCAGTCGCTGGGCGCGTTTCTTCAATTGCTTGGCCATACCTGGGTCAACAGCATCTGCGAGTTGTTTGCGGGCTTCATCTCGTTTTCGTCTGGCATCCGCCAATGTCACATCAGGATAGATACCCAAAGCCAATAACTTTTCTTTGTCAGCAAACCGATATCTAAAACGCCAATACTTAGACCCATTAGGTTGAACAACAAGAAACAACCCTTTCCCATCCGCAATTTTAAACGACTTTTCCTTGGATTTAACCGTCCGAACTTTGGTATCAGTCAGTGCCACTGGGGTATCTCCTTTTTGGGGTATCAATGTACCCCGCATTTATACCCCATTTTTTGCCGGATTTTAGGGGTATCAGTTGGAATTCATCGGAAGGAGATTATAGAAAAAACCCTTATCTAGCAAGGGCTTCAGGATCATTTCGGAAGTTATCAGACTATCTATTGGTGGAGGCGGCGGGAATTGAACCCGCGTCCGCAAGCTCTAAACCTTTGGGACTACATGTTTAGCCAGGTCATTAGATTTAACTGTGTTTCTCCTGACCGGCAAGGAGATACATAGCGAGCCCTTAGGGTTTTAACAGCTAGTCTTGGGCAGAGTTCGCTGCGAGCTTATAAAATATGACTCCCCAGTTTGTTTTCACAAACCCGGCCGTATAAGCACAGCCGGTGGGAAGCGATGTGCTGGTTTTTAAGCAGCTACTTCAACAAGCTCGTCGCCTGCGAAGTAAGCATCGTTGTTGCTACGTTTGTTTGCAACTATGATTTTGTAACGTATTTTACGAGGTGAGTTACATCCTCGACATGCCCCTCCAGCGTCGCAACCCACGTCGAAGCCAGGTCGCCCCCAGAACGGATTTTACACTATAAGTATAGCATACAAGTCGAAAATACTATCCAAGGATCTCTTGCACTGCAAGTGTTTTCACTGTTTCTAAAGCAATTTGTATCGAATTTTCAACTGCAAGATCGGCTGTTGCGTTTTCTTCAAAATGACCAATGATCGCGAGCACAGCACCTGCGCGCACATGAAATGCATTGCCTTCACCACGTTGCATTAATTGATAATTATAAAGTTGTGATTGAATAAATAACGTTGCGGTTTCCATCTCTGTTGCTAATACACCGCATTCTGCTAACAATTTCAAATATGCTTGATTTTCCTGTGCTCGCGGGCCTGCAGCTAATTCGCGTGCGTACAGCGAACTTTTGCAATGTACAGTGCCGGTACGCACATGTTTCGATAATTTCAAACGTTCAGCCGCAATTAAACACGATGAAACAAATTCCAATGATGCAACAGCGGGTACTTCAACTGGCGCATATTGGCGTGTTGTATTTTCATCACGCACGGAGGCTTGCACATTAATAATATCACCCGTCTTAATTAAGCCGGGTTTTAAGATTCCGGCTGTACCTACACGCAAAAATCGTTTCACGCCTAAATGAAATAATTCATGCACGATAATTTCAGTACTAGGACAACCCATGCCTGATGAGACTGCGGCAACATCGATTTTTTGTTTATTAGCAGTGAGTGTGCCTAAATACACATTGTGTCCGCGAGGATGTTCTTTGGTCGTGGTTTTTTGAAAATGGCTCGCGATTTCTTTTGCGCGGCCATCAGAGCCTGGCATAAAAACATAACGTCCAATTTCGCCGTTTCCAGCAAGGTCATCTTGCGTTGCAGCAATGTGATGAGGTACGAAAAAATTGTGTGGCATTTATAATCCTTAGCGAGCCTTCATCAATCGCTGTTTCTCTCGTTCCCAATCGCGATCTTTTTCACTTGCACGTTTGTCGTGGGCTTTTTTACCTTTAGCCAAACCAATTTGTAATTTAACGTTTTTGCCTTTCCAGTAGAGCGAGAGTGGAATTAAGGTATAACCTTTGCGTTCCACATTGCCGATCAACTTGGCGATTTCACGTTGATGCAATAAGAGTTTGCGCGTGCGTTGTGGGTCTGGGTTGATATGCGTTGATGCGGTTTGTAATGGCGTGATTGATGCGCCAATCAGCCATACTTCGTTGTTTTTAAGTATCACATAACCCTGGTCGAGCTGCGTTCTACCGGCGCGTAAACTTTTGACTTCCCAGCCCTGGAGTGCGATACCTGCTTCAAAACGCTCTTCGATGTGATACTCGTGATGTGCTTTGCGATTGACAGCAATTGTTTGATCTGTGTTATGTTTCTGATTCATGGCTCGGAGTATAATACCAGTTAATCAAAAATAATAGAGTGAATAATGACAACCATTAAACGCAGCGCTTTAGTCGCATTTACAGCACGTCAAATGTTTGAATTGGTGAATAGCATAAAAGAGTATCCGCGCTTTTTGCCGTGGTGCCGTGAAAGTTACATTATTGAACAAACGGAAACCGAGATTGAAGCATCCTTAGATATTGCATGGTCAGGAATCCATAAGAGTTTTATTACGCGCAATCATTTGTATCCTTATGAACGAATTGATATTACGTTGGTAAAAGGGCCGTTTCGACACTTAGAGGGACGCTGGAGTTTTTTACCCTATGGTGAACATGGCTGCAAAATCAATTTGGTTTTAGAGTTTGAATTAGCCGGACATTTTTTGGATGTGGTATTTGAGCCCATTTTCAATCGTATCGCCAATTCTCTCGTTGAGGCTTTTTGTAAACGCGCAGCGGATATTTATGGAACCTAGTAAACAAATTACGGTAGAAGTTGCATATGCATGTCCTGATCGGCAGTGCATTCTCACAATCCAGGTCGATGCGGGAAGTACCATCGAAACAGTGATCGATCGCTCAGGCATACTTGAATTTTTTCCAGAAATTGACTTGATGAAACAAAAGGTGGGTGTTTTTAGCAAGATTAAAAAACTGACAGATCAAGTTGAAGAAGGCGATCGAATTGAAATTTATCGGCCGTTGATTATTGATCCGATGGAAGCGAGAAGAAGTAGGGCTGAAAAGAAAAATTCCCATTCAGAGAAAGCCAAGAATGGGAAGAATAAGAGTTAACGCATGTAATGAGAATACATGTTTCCGCCGATCGTTTCTAATCGGTGATTTCTAAAAATCAATGTAATGAATTGTTCGGTCGATGCTTTATGTCCGGCTTTAAATGTGTAGACATAATCAATGCGATGCTCATTGAATGTATTCAATAACATCGGTGTACCCATCACATTTTTAACTTGCTCTTCTGTCATGCCAGGATGCAAGCGGTTTACTAATTCAGGTGTGATGATGTTGCCTTGCTCGATATCCATTTTTTTTACACAAGAGGTGAGGGCGCAGGCAAGAAGAAAGAATAAAAATAGTTTTTTCATAATAAATCCAGGTATCTTGATTTAGAAAGGAGCCCATAATAACTGATTGAGGCAGTTTTGTAACCTGTTAAAATAGCTTGATCTAACTGCCGTATTGGAGAGTGCCTAGATGGATAATTCTGATTTGAAAAAAGCGGGGCTCAAAATAACGTTGCCTCGCGTTAAGATCCTGCAAATACTTGAAAGTAGAGCATCTCATCATTTGAGTGCAGAAGATGTTTATCGAGTTTTACTTGATTCAGGTGAAGATATTGGGCTCGCCACCGTCTATCGTGTTTTAACGCAATTTGAAGAAGCGGGATTGGTTGTGCGGCATAATTTTGCGGAAGGCCACTCGGTTTTTGAATTAGATCATGGCATGCATCACGATCATTTAGTTTGTGTCAAATGCGGCCGTGTGGAAGAATTTATCGACTCAGTAATCGAGGAACGTCAGAAGCATGTTGCAAAGCAAGCGGGTTATACGATTACGGATCATAGTTTAAATATTTATGGAATATGTGCGGGTTGTCAGGGTGGTTGATTAAACGGTGCAAGATTCTTCAACCATTTCCCTTGCATGCTCAATCGTTTTTTTCGTTATCGCCACACCGCCCAACATCCGTGCGATTTCTCCGATTTTTTCATCTTTTGATAAAAACGTGACATGCGTTTGTGTGTGATTTTTCTCATTTCTTTTTTCAACACGAATGTGCTGATGTCCAAGGGATGCCACTTGAGGCAAATGTGTTACACAAAGTACTTGATGTGTTTTGCCAAGACGACGCAATAACTTTCCAACGATTTCTGCTGTGCCGCCGCTAATTCCTACATCCACTTCATCAAAAATCAACGTTGGAATAATATGTTGTTCAGCGGTCGCAATATGAATCGCAAGACTCATGCGTGATAATTCGCCGCCGGAGGCAATTTTAGCGAGCGGTTGCATAGGTTGACCGGCGTTGGTTTTGATTTGAAAAAGAATTTTCTCTAGACCATGAGGTGATATGTCAGCAACAGTGTTTGGCTCAAATGCAATTAGAAATTCCGCATGCGGTAAAGCAAGTTCGTGTATGGTCGCTGTAATATCGGTCGTTAGTTTTTTTGCAGCTTTGATGCGACTTTGCGATAATTTTTTTGCTGTATCCTGATAATGTTGTTCTAGTGTTTTTAATTTTTGTGTTAATTGATTGAGATGTTCGTCGCTATTTTCTAATGCGTGCAACTCTGCCGCTAATTTTTGCTGAAATTCATAAAGTTCATTGGGCGACACTTTATGTTTGCGTGCAAGATTGAATAACGTGCTAATGCGTTCTTCAACCCAGGCGAGTCGTTCTGGATCGATATCGATGCCATTGAGATATCGTTGCAACTCATTTTCCGTATCGCTCACATGAATGATGGCCGATTTAATATTGTCAATCCAAGGCGCAATTTTAGAATCGACATGCTGAAGGGATTCGAGTGCTTGTAACGCTTGGTTTAAACAAGAAAGCGCATTGTGTGTTTCATTTTCTGTTAAACAATTTAATGCAACATTCATGTTTTGTAATAATTCATCCGCATGACTAAGTTGTTTGTGCTCTAAATCAAGAGACTGAAATTCATCAGGCGTGATGTGTAATTCGTCCAATTCACGTGATTGAAATGCCAGGAAATCACTGCGCGCACTTTTTTCTTCAGTTAATTTACGCAGTGTGTTGATCTCGTCATTCAAGTGACGCCATTCGTGCGCGAGTGCGCTGACTTTATCAACGAGGGATAAATGACCCGCGAAATCGTCCAGCATTTCACGCTGTTTCTCTGGCTTTAATAATGATTGATGTTCATGCTGACCGTGAATATCAATTAATAATTCACTTAATTCACGCAGTGGTTGAAGCGTAGTTGGCATGCCATTGACATAACTGCGCGAACGCCCATTTTTATCGACAGTGCGCCGAATAATACATTCGTGTGTGCCTTGATCAAGGTCGTAATTTTTTAACCAAGCTAGCGCCAGAGGTAATGTGCTGAGATCAAAACTAAGACTGATATCTGCTTTTTCCTGTCCTGGTCTTACAATCGATTCATGAGCACGTGCACCTAATGCTAATTCAATCGCATCGATTAAAATAGATTTTCCTGTGCCGGTTTCACCCGTCATCACTGTTGTGCCTGATGAAAACTCTAAGAGTAATTCATGAATCGTGATTAAATTGCTGATCGCGATATGCGTTAACATAGTTGTCTTCCTACAAAATCGTCAGTTTTTTTCCCCAGTGTAATTTACTGCGTAATGCTTCGTAATAATGATAATCCGTTGGATGAATTAAATGTAATTCTTGCGGTTTTTTGCGAACGGTGATGCGACAGCCGGCTGGCGTATTGATATAAGCACGTCCATCGCAGCTTAAGCGCGGCGAAGTCATATTATTAGGAGAAATAATAATATGAATACGACGATTAGCTTCAACAACGATAGGGCGGCTATTAAGGGAGTGTGGAAACATGGGTACCAACACAATCGCATCGAGTTGTGGATGTAAAATGGGGCCGCCACCGGATAATGCATAAGCGGTTGAGCCTGTCGGTGTTGCCACAATTAATCCATCCGAATTTTGACTGCAAACGAATTGTTCGTCGATATAAATTTCAAATTCAATCATATGTGGAATTGCATCCGGTATGAGTGCAACTTCGTTTAATGAATCATCTTGACCAATATTGTTGCCGTGCAACTCAACGGAGGTGGTTAATAGGAAACGTTTTTCTAGAATGTACTCTCCCTGCAAAATGGCATGAATTTTTTCAAGTTCGGTCGGCAGAATGTCGGTGAGAAAACCCAATGATCCACGGTTGATTCCAAGAACAGGTAAATCTTGATTGACGGCAATGTGAGCTGCGTGCAACAAGCTGCCATCACCACCGACTACAATCAGTATGTCGCAATGTTTTCCAAGTTTTTCACGAGGAAGAATGGCTTCATTTTTTTCATTGAGTGAGTCAGCCGTTTCTTCTTCAATATAAAACGTGCATTCTTGTTCGCGTAAATAGGTGATAAGCGAGTAAAGCGTTTCTTTAACGCCAGAGTTTCTGACTCGGCCTATAATACCGATACTCTTGAACGCGGTAGCCATGCTATTTCCCTAATATGTTGCTATACTTTTGTGCTTGTATATCATAGGTGACTTATGAGCGAGACGCCAGTAAATCAACGTGCCCAACAAGTATTGAAAATATTAGTTGAGCGGTACATCTTAGATGGTACCCCTATCGGGTCAAAAACCATTGCGGATGAGTATGCGTTAGGCTTCAGTCCTGCAACTATACGCAACATTTTGGCGGATTTGGAAGATGCTGGTTATTTGGCATCGCCTCATGCATCAGCTGGGCGGATTCCAACATCGCAAGGTTATCGACTATTTGTCAATAACTTATTGACCATAAAGCCATTAGAAGACGTGAACCTTGAGGAATTGAAAGTTCAATTGAATCCGGATATGGCGTTATCCTCATTGCTTAACTCAGCATCAACTTTGCTGTCCAGTTTGACACAACTGACAGGTGTGGTGGCATTACCGCGGCGTAATCGAAGTGAGTTACGGCAGGTAGAATTTTTGCATTTGTCGTCGAATCGTGTATTGGTCATATTGGTATTAAATAATCGTGAAGTACAAAATCGCATTATTTACACGGACCGCGTTTATTCTGCAGCTGAATTGACGCAAGTGGCTAACTATATTAATACACATTATGTCGGAAAAGACTTGCTCTTGATCCGTCAGGAAATATCAACCGCGCTGCGTAATGATCGTGACAATATGGCTGAAGTGTTGCAAGCCGTGATTGAGGTGACAAACAAAGCATTTGTGGATACACATGACAGCCACAAAGACTGCATGATTGCGGGTCAGAATAATTTATTAGGTCATTCTCGTGAAGTGGATTTAGAGCGATTGCGGATATTATTTGATGCGATTTCTCAAAAACAAGAAATATTAAATTTATTAGATCAAGCGTTGGAAGCAGAAGGCGTGCAAATTTTTATTGGTAATGAATCGGGTTATCAAGTGTTTGATGATTGCAGTATTATCACCGCATCTTATTCTGTTAACGGACAGTTGATAGGCAGTTTGGGGGTCATCGGTCCTACGCGCATGTCTTATGAGCGGGTGATTCCTGCTGTGGATATTACTGCAAAATTATTATCAGCTGCCTTGAATCAAGGCTAAGTCGCCCATACATCAGTTTATGAATATATTTTAAGTGGAGGTCAGCGTGCCATCTGAAAAAAAAGCGGGTAGTACCGCATCATTAAATCAAAAATTAAATACTGATCAGCAGGAAACATCAGATGCTGCAGTGGAAGAGCAGCAGGATGCTGGAATGCTTGATCCCTCAAATGAAGAGTCGCAACCGAAATTGACTGAGGAAGAAGAAAAATATAACCAGTTATGGGACCGTTTATTACGTACTCAAGCTGAAATAGGTAATTTGCAGCGTAGAGCTGAGCGTGATGTTTCCAATGCGCATAAGTTTGCGCTGGAGAAATTTGTGCTGGAACTCTTACCCGTGATCGATAGCTTAGAGCGTGCCTTGGCTGCTCATAATGAAGACGATTCAAGCAGTGGTTCGTTGCTGGATGGTGTCGATATTACATTGAAAATGCTTTATGCTGCATTCGAGAAATTTGACATTCAACAAGTTGATCCATTGTCACATGCTTTTAACCCTGAATTACATCAGGCTGTCTCGACTCAATTAGATCCTAAGGCTAAACCGGGCACCGTGTTATCCGTTTTACAGAAAGGTTATTTATTGAATAATAGACTAATTCGGCCTGCATTGGTGGTGGTCTCAAAGAATAGCTAGAAACTATTGAAAAAATACGAATCGGCCTCATATACATATATTAAGATAACAATTCCTCTTTGGAGAAAAATATGGCAGCAAATATAATCATTGGTATTGACTTGGGTACAACTAACTCGTGCGTCGCTTTCATGGAAGGTGACAAAGTGCGCGTGATTGAAAATGCTGAAGGTGATCGTACTACACCCTCCGTTGTTGCTTACTTAGATAACGATGAGGTCATAGTCGGTCAACCGGCAAAACGCCAGGCCGTTACCAATCCGAATAATACAGTTTACGCGGCGAAACGCTTGATCGGACGTCGTTATGATGAAGATGTCGTCAGCAAAGATAAAGAGCTCGTACCGTATAAAATTATTCGTGCAGACAATGGCGATGCTTGGGTGGAAGTATTAGGTAATAAAAAATTAGCGCCACCACAAATTTCCGCACAAGTTTTGATGAAAATGAAAAAGACTGCGGAAGATTATTTAGGTCATCCAGTCACTGAAGCTGTGATCACGGTGCCGGCTTACTTTAATGATTCTCAACGTCAAGCAACCAAAGATGCGGGACGTATTGCAGGACTTGAAGTGAAGCGTATCATCAACGAACCAACTGCTGCAGCGCTTGCTTTTGGAATGGATAAAAAACCAGGCGATCGCAAAATTGCAGTGTATGACTTGGGCGGTGGTACATTTGATATTTCCATTATTGAAATTGCTGCAGTGGATGGTGAGCATCAATTCGAAGTGTTATCAACCAATGGTGATACATTCTTAGGCGGTGAAGATTTTGACGTACGCCTGATTAATTATCTGATCGATGAATTCAAAAAATCATCGGGTATTAATTTGCGAAATGACCCACTTGCATTACAACGTTTGAAAGAAGCAGCTGAAAAAGCCAAGATTGAACTTTCTTCTACACAACAGACGGACGTGAATCTGCCTTATATCAATGCGGATGCAAGCGGTCCGAAACACTTAAACATTAAGATTACACGCGCCAAATTAGAATCACTGGTTGAAGATTTGATTCAACGCACGATTGGTCCTTGCAAAACCGCGATTAAAGATGCGGGCGTTAAAGTGGAAGATATCGCTGACATTATTTTGGTGGGTGGTCAATCACGTATGCCACTCGTACAAGAAACAGTGAAAAACCTCTTTGGTAAAGAACCGCGTCGTGATGTGAATCCAGATGAAGCGGTGGCTATTGGTGCTGCGGTACAAGGCGCTGTATTGTCTGGCGCTGTGAAAGATGTCTTACTCCTTGACGTGACACCTCTTTCCTTGGGTATTGAAACGTTGGGCGGCGTGATGACGAAGCTTATCGAGAAAAATACAACGATTCCAACCAAAGCCACACAAACATTTTCGACTGCATCCGATAGTCAAACTGCAGTGACGGTGCATGTGTTACAAGGCGAACGCGAAATGGCATCGGCGAATAAATCATTAGGTCGTTTTGACTTAACTGATCTTCCGCCTGCGCCACGTGGGATGCCGCAAATTGAAGTTACTTTTGATATTGATGCCAATGGTATTTTACATGTGTCTGCGAAAGATAAAGCAACGGGCAAAGCACAATCCATCGTGATTAAAGCATCGAGCGGTCTCTCCGAAGATGAAATTAAGAACATGGTGAAAGATGCTGAGACGAACGCGGCTGAAGACCGTAAATTCCATGAATTAGTCACAGTGCGCAATCAAGCTGACAACATGATTCATGCTGTTTCAAAATCTCTGAAAGAAGCGGGCGATAAAGTCTCTGCTGATGAACGCAAGGCGATTGAGCATGCGCTTGAATCATTGAAAGAAGCCGTCAAAGGGAATGATAAAGAATTGCTCTTCCGCAACTTTGTCATTCGGATTGCGATCCGGATGGTATTTCATTGCTAAACGGCGAAATGATTTTTTAATTTCATCATCACTCGCATTGCGTGAAACACCTAAAACTTCATAATAATCGCGTTTTGTCATATTCGTTTTTACATAAATTGAGAGTACATTTCTTCTCAAAAACTCACAGGAAATGTCATGCCAGCTTTCGCTGGCATGACAGACTTTCTCTATTTCTTATCCACCTTCAATATCGCCAAAAACGCTTCTTGTGGAATTTCAACATTGCCCACTTGTTTCATGCGTTTTTTACCTTCTTTTTGCTTTTCAAGCAATTTACGTTTACGACTTATGTCACCGCCATAACATTTTGCAAGCACGTTTTTACGGAGTGCTTTAACCGTGCTACGCGCAATCACATGCGCACCAATTGCCGCTTGAATGGCGATATCAAACATTTGGCGAGGAATGAGTTCCCGCATTTTTTCAGCGATCTGTCGCCCTTTATATTGTGACTCTTCACGATGCACAATCAGTGCGAGTGCATCCACTTTTTCGCCATTGATTAACAAATCGAGCTTGACTAAATCAGCTGCTTGAAAATAGGAAAAACTATAATCGAGTGATGCATAACCACGACTAACGGATTTTAGACGGTCAAAGAAATCCAGCACAATTTCAGCCATGGGAATGTCATACACCAATGAAATTTGATTTCCTAGATATTGCATATTTTTCTGCACGCCACGACGTTCAACGCACAGTGTAATCACGTTACCCAAATACGCTTGTGGCACTAGAATATTGGCCTTGGCGATAGGTTCACGAATTTCTTCAATGTAGTTAATGATGGGTAATTTTGAAGGATTATCGATATACAGTATTTCACCTTTGGTGTTCAATACTTCATATACGACAGTCGGTGCCGTTGTAATCAAATCAAGATCATATTCTCGCTCAAGACG
>Ga0207068_1155_pt1 | contig 16573 bp, 19 predicted proteins | sample Alteio_BWMinCont_23_FD_153475 | JGI IMG/M metagenome (GOLD analysis project Ga0207068, IMG submission 153475) | Enriched cells from forest soil in Barre Woods Harvard Forest LTER site, Petersham, Massachusetts, United States -... | ecosystem: Environmental > Terrestrial > Soil > Temperate forest >... | reverse complement strand
GCTTATTACCAGGCTGCAGCCGGTAAATAAAATGATGGTTACAGTTACCAAGCCGCTGGAAAATGCTATAAAACAGGTGCCTGGTCTGCAAATGGTGCGCAGCACCACCAGCCGGGGAAGTTGCGAAATTTCGGCGTTTATGGATTGGGATGCAGATATTGACCTTAGTCTTCAAAAAGTACAGGCAAATATCGACCAGATAAAAAACGACCTGCCTGCCGATGTAAGTATCACGACGGAAAAGATGAACCCTTCGATATTGCCTGTTAGCGGCTATACGCTCGAAAGCAGTTCCCGTTCGCCTATTGAGCTGCGGCAACTGGCAACTTATACCGTAAAGCCTTTTTTATCGCAGGTTGATGGTGTATCCGAGATCAGGGTTATCGGCGGCAAAGCTAAGGAGTACTGGCTTACGCTGAACAAGCAAAAGATGAGCTCACTTGGCTTAACGCCGGATATCATCAGCACAGCGTTAAGCACCACCAATTTTGTAAAATCGGAAGGCTACCTGTCGGATTATAAAATGCTTTACCTAACGGTTACTGATGCTACCATAAATGCTATGGACCAGCTGGACAGCCTGGTAATAAGCAATAACCGCAAAAGGGTAATAAGGTTAAGGGATTTTGCCGAGGTGGCGATACAGCCCAGTATAGAATACACCCGCATAAATGCCAATGGGCACGATGGCGTTTTGATAGCGGTAATTAAACAGCCTACCGCCAACCTTGTATCCTTATCGGCAGATATGGACAGTAAGGTTGCCGACCTCCAAAAAATACTGCCAAAAGATGTAATCATTAAACCCTACTATGTGCAGGCTGACTTTGTTAATGATGCAATTCATAGTGTAACAGATTGCCTGTGGATAGGCTTGCTACTGGCAATTATTGTGGCTATTATTTTCCTTCGTTCAATAAAAGCCAGCGCTACTATACTTATTACTATCCCGGTAACACTTTGCCTCAGCCTGATAGTATTGTACGGTATTGGCTATACATTTAATATAATGACCCTTGGTGCCATTGCAGCGGCTTTGGGTTTAATTATTGATGATGCTATAGTAGTTGTTGAACAAATACACCGTACGCACGAGGAACACCCGCGGGAGCATCCGCTTAAGTTAATAAAAACAGCTATCGACTACCTGTTCCCGGCCATGATCGGCTCTTCGATAAGCACAATTGTTATATTTATACCTTTTGTTTTGATGAGCGGGGTTGCGGGCGCTTACTTTAAAGTGCTTACCAATACCATGATCATCACCCTTGTATGTTCGTTTTTTGTGACATGGATAGGCCTGCCGGTTGTTTATATATTATTGAGCAGGCATAAACCCAGGGAACAAAAACAAAAAGAGCATGTACAGCACGTAAAAAAGCAAAGATGGGTGCGGTGGTTTATTTTAAGGCCGTATGTTAGTTTGCTGATAGTTGCCGGGGCCATAATCGCTATAATTATTGTTCCGCCACTGCTTGAAACTGGCTTTTTGCCCGATATGGATGAAGGTAGTATTGTGCTTGATTACAACTCCCCACCGGGAACCTCGCTTGACGAAACGGACCGTATGCTGCGGCAAGTAGAAAAAATTATTATTGCCCAGCCCGAAGTAGAAGCCTATTCGCGCAGGACAGGTACTGAAATGGGCTTTTTTATTACTGAACCCAACCGGGGTGATTACCTGATACAATTAAAAAAAGATCATAAAAAAACAACCGAAGAGGTGATCAGCGAACTGCGTGAAAAAATTGCTGCTAACCAACCTGCATTACGTATAGACTTTGGACAGGTAATAACAGATATGCTTGGCGATCTGATGACCTCGGTACAGCCTATCGAAATAAAAATATTTGGCGATAACCAGGAAAAGCTGCAAAGCCTTTCGAAACAGGTTGCAGAGGTAGTTAATAACGTAAAAGGCACAGCCGATGTTTTTGACGGTATAGTGATAGCAGGGCCATCTGTTAGCATCGATCCGAAATATAGTAGCCTTGCGCAATATAATATTACCCCTGCCAGCCTGCAATTCCAGGTGCAAACGGCATTGGAAGGCAACGTAATAGGCAATATACTTGAACGTGAGCAGCTTTCGCCTATACGCATGGTTTACCCGGATAATCGCGGGTTAAACGTTTCAGGAATTAAAAACCAAACCATATTTGTGCCCAGCGGTAAACTTGTACCTATAAGTGAACTGGCTACTGTTGACCTAAAGCCAGGTGAAGCTGAAATTAATCGCGAAAACCTGCAATCAATGGGCGTGGTAAGCGCAAGGTTAGAGGGTGCCGGTCTCGGCAGCGTAATGCCGGCCATTCAAAAAAATATCGCCCAAAAAGTAAGCCTTCCACAGGGATATAGTATTGAATATGGCGGCGCTTATGCCGATCAGCAGCAATCGTTTAAGGAATTGCTGACCATACTAATTACGTCAAGTTTGTTAGTGTTTTGTGTGATATTGTTTTTGTTCAGGCAATTCCGCATTGCGTTCCTGATATTGATAGTAGCAGTTTTAGGCATATCGGGCAGCTTACTGGCCTTGTTTATCACTAAAACACCACTAAACGTTGGCAGCTATACCGGGCTCATCATGATAGTAGGCATAATTGGCGAAAATGCCATATTTACGTTTTTACAATTTAAACAGCGGGCGCTGGAAAACGTGAGTAATGGGGTGGAACACAGTATAGACGAGGCTATTGTATATTCGATTTCCACGCGACTCAGGCCAAAATTAATGACAGCCCTTGGCGCTATTATCGCCCTTATGCCATTGGCGCTGGGTATTGGCGCCGGCGCACAGCTGCACCAGCCATTGGCCATTGCAGTTATCGGCGGCTTTGTGATTGCTTTACCCTTACTTTTGATAGTGTTGCCAAGTTTAATGCGCATATTCTACCGTTCGGGCAAGTTTCACGAAAACACTAACGCGGTTACCGGTAAAATAGAATAAACCAAACTTTCTCCAGATTTAGAGGCGACATTTATAAAATAAACTAATCAAAATAAGTACATGAAAAAGATTTTTTTTGCGACACTATGCGGCGTATTCGCTTCACTGTCGATACATGCGCAAACCTATGTGTTAGATAAAACCATTGCTTTGCCAGGCGATGCAGGTTACGATTACCTTTCAATTGATAAGGCGAACCACCGCTTATATGTTTCGCATGGTACATCGGTAAATGTTATCGACCTTGAAACAGATCAGCCTGTTGGTGTTATTGCCGATATGAAAGGCGTACATGGTATTGCCATTGCCAATAAAAGTAACCGCGGTTTTATCAGTGACGGACGGGCAAACGCAGTAGTAGCTTTTGATCTCACTACCCTTAAAACCATTGCCACTATACCTGTTGATGCCAAAGGCCCCGATGCAATAATATATGATCCTTATAGCGACAGGGTTTTCAGTTTTAACGGCGAGAGTAATAATTCATCCGTAATTGATCCTAACACACTTAAACAGGTAGGTACCGTTGATCTTGGCGGGGGACCTGAATTTGCGGTAGCAGATGGAAAAGGAAAAATATATAACAACCTTGAAGACAAAAACAGCCTGAATGTGATTGACAGTAAAACGTTAAAGGTAATTACAAACTATCCTTTGGCGCCATGCGGGGGCCCCACAGGTATTGCTTTAGATGGTGTAAACCACCGCATTTTCAGCGTTTGCCGTCAGAATAAAGGCATGAGTGTTGTTGATGCCAAAACAGGTAACGTTATTACCACTTTACCTATTGGCGCAGGTGTTGATGCGGTAGCTTACGACCCGGAAACAAAACTGATATTTTGCTCATGTGGCGATGGTACAACAACCATTATTAAACAACAATCTGCCGATCAATATAGTGTGATACAAACGTTGAAAACCCCCGTACGCGCAAAAACAATGGCGCTTGACACTAAAACCCATAAAATATATTTAAGCGTTGCCGAATTTGAACAAGGTACCCGTAAAGTATTGCCAGGTACATTTAAAGTGCTGGTTTATAAGCAACAATAATTTTATTGAAAATTTAATACGCTTAAAATTAAGCTAACTTTACCTGTAGGTTAAATAATTTAACTATATTTACTCAATAAAATTTAGAATAAAATTATATTTTAAATTGATATTATTATATTAGCCCCGTGTGCCCCGAAAATAAACTATGATTAAAAGAACCGATTTTGTATACTCTGAGGAGTCTGAGCCTCATCGTACAAGGACCAAAAAAATTTTAAAACAGTTTCCGCATTTACGTTTGCTCATTGGAAAAAACCCAATGACCATGTTTGCCATTATAGGCCTGGTGGGTTCGATGATAGGTATTTCATGGCTTGTCCGTGATCAATCATGGTGGATAATTTTTGGTGCAGCATACTTGTATGGCGCTTTTGCAAACCATGCTCTATTTGTGATGATACATGAGTGTACTCACCAATTGCTGTTCAAAAGCCATACAGCCAATCGCTTTGCGTCAATGTTTGCTAATCTTCCCCATTTAATGCCGGGCGCTATATCATTCGAAAAATATCACCTTAAACACCATTCTTTTCAGGGTATTCATGAGCTTGATGCCGATTTGCCCAACAAATGGGAAGCTAAACTTATAAATAACTCTTTTTTGGGTAAAACGCTTTGGTTGTTATTTTTCCCGATATTCCAGGGTACACGTGTATCAAGATTGAAAGAGATCGACTTTTTTGACAGGTGGATGCTGACAAATATCTTCGTCCAGGTTGTGTTTACAACCGCCATCTGGTATTTTTTCGGTTTTCACGCAATTGCCTTTTTATTTATAAGTTTTTGGTTCTCAATAGGTTTGCATCCGGTAGGAGCACGCTGGATACAGGAGCATTACTTAACCTTTGACAGCCAGCAGGAAACTTATAGTTACTACGGCCTATTGAACATTACTGCATTTAATGTTGGCTTTCACAACGAACACCACGATTTTCCATCCATCCCCTGGAACAGGCTTCCCAAAATAAAGAAAACTGCGCCTGAATATTATGATACCCTTTTGTACCATACATCGTGGACAAAGCTATTTTTTAGGTTTTTGTTCGAAAAAGAGATATCTCTTTTTAACCGGATATTGCGGAAAGAACGCGGCAAAGTTGCCCTTTCTGATGTGTCAAAACCCGATATGGAGTTGGTGGAGGTTTGAGTTTTTTTACTTTAACTTAAGTAACTACGTATTAGTTGGAACAAGGGTATTTACAAAGTATTGACAAAACAGTGTCACCACTCTGCATTTGCATAATTACTACCTTTGTTAGTATCTAATCAGTATTGCAATACTATATTGGATGATTTTATTTCACAATAAATTAGTTTTATATTGCTGGGTTATTAAAAACTATTTGTTAATATTGTGAATAATGTTATCTTTGCGCCCCGGCAAATTGCCAATATTTTTAGCAATTAAAAACGACTTCAATATTTATGTATTACTACAACAGTAGCATATATACCAAAGACCAACTTGCAAAACTCGGGAATGCGATTATATTTCTTGCTGAAAAAATAACCCCATTGTCGAAGACGAAACTTTTAAAGTTAATATATTTAATTGAGGAGCTTTCTGTAAAAAAATATGGGTCTCCTTTTTTTAATATCCGTTTTGATGTATGGAAATTAGGGCCTGTTTCCAGGGATTTGTATGTTGAAATAACGTCCGAACCGGATTTGTTGGAACCCTACATAATAAAAGAGCATAGGAATGGTGGCGTTTTTATAAGGCCTAAAAAGAGTTTTTCCGATGATGAATTTAATGACTTAGAGCTTGATTTATTAGGAGATATTGTGCGTGTATATAAAAGATATACAGCTGACCAACTAATTGAACTTACCCACAGGAAACACTCACCTTGGTACACAACAGCACAAAAGAATGGCCTATTGGAGCATTTTGAAAACGATCTAGCTAATACATCTGATATTGAAATAGATTTATCTTCACTTATAATGCAAGATGACCAGAAACTCTCGTTGTTTAAAGGGCATAAAGAATTTTTGGAACACTCAAAAAGGCTTAAGTTTTAAATGTACACCCCCGGAAATCTTATATATTTTGATCCCTTTTATTTTAAAGATGGGTCTGAATCAAAACCTAAGTATTTTCTAGTGTTAAAAGTAATAGGCGATAGTGCTATTTTAGCCAGTTTACCATCCAGTGTAGACCATTTACCTCGTAATTTACAAATAAATCACGGCTGCATTGAAATACCTGAAGGCAATATAAACTGTTATGTTTTTAAATCAAATTTACCCATAACAAAAAACGATTGGTCTTTTAAATTTGATACGTTTTTATATGGTCAATGGATAGATGATTTTAGTATATCGCTCCTCCAAGACATATATCCAGTTGAGGAAATTGACTATAAAATTATTGGGGAACTAACAGATTTGGAATTGAAATCAGTTATTGATTGTTTTGCTAAATCGGCAACAGTAAAGAGAAAATATAAAAGGATGCTATCTTAATTGTTTGTTTTTTTTGTACGATAGCGCTGCGCTGCCCACTTCAGGCATAGATGCCAGCAGGTACCTATTGACCACCATTTTTTGTGACCAATCCCCGGCACTCGGGCATAAATAACGTAATCTTTATTAAAGCCAATATCTTTACCCCCAAATAAAAATACCTGTTGAGGTGCATTGCGTTCCCGCTTTACGGTTTCAATAAATATGCACACACAGGTTAATAATAAAACATTAACAATTTTTAACTTAGCTAATAAAATAAACAATGGAATAGATTTGCGAAGTTTTTAAAACTTCGCAAATCTGGCACGTTCTCAAACTCAGCACAAAAAATTACATAGAGTTAACTTAACGCTTATTAACTTGCCTGCTTATTAATTATGAACCAAACCATGGAAAACCACTTAGCTGAACTTTTTGAGCACCATCTTTTAAAACTGCGTGATGAAATAAACAAATTCAAAAATGAAGAAGATATCTGGCGCGCCACCGATGGAATAACGAATACCGCTGGTACGCTTGTTTTGCACCTGCTGGGGAACCTTAACTTTACCGTTGGCGCAGAATTAGGCGGAACAGGTTATGTGCGCAACCGTGAGCAGGAGTTTTCTTTAACAGGTGTGCCACGCGAAAAACTGGTGGCTGATATTGAAAGTACTATTGAAGTTGTTAAAGCAAGCTTAGCTACAATAACCCAGGCAAAACTGGATGAAACCTACCCCCGGGATATGTTTGGACCGCATAGTACCTCATATTACCTCACCTATTTTTTAGGGCATTTTACCTATCATTTAGGGCAGATAAATTATTTAAGGAGGATATTGGAAGCAGTTTGATTTCGGAATTCGGATGTTTGTCCCGATAGCTATCGGGATCGGATTTATTTTTGATTTCGGATTCGTACTGCAAACTGCTACTGCAACTATTAACTCCCGGTTCACATAAACTTCATGAAAATGCCTTATTTTTATTCAAAATATTAATCGAATGAGTACGCGCAGAAAATTTTTAGGAACAAGCATGGCCGGGATTGCTGGTTTAAGCTTGTTGCCTGCAATTAATACGTTTGCAAATGATAGCAATAATTATAAAAGACAAACAGCCGCTAAGCTTAAATTAAGGTTTGCCATAGCATCCGACCTTCACTATGGGCAGGAGGGGACTGACTCGGCTTTAAATGCTGCTAATATCGTAAAGTGGCTGAACGAAGATCATACCAAAAACCACCTTGACCTAATAATTATCAACGGCGACCTGGTTAATAACCGCCCCGACTTGCTCCCCGAAGTGAAAACAAAATATTTTGACAAGTTGCCCGTGCCTTATTATACCATACCAGGCAATCATGATTTTGCGGACGGCCCAATATGGAAAAGCGTATTTGGCTATGAGGATAAATTTACGGTTGAGCATGGCGATATCGGTTTTATATTTGCGAACACAGCCAATACCAAAGGCGGCTACGTATGCCCTGATAACACCTTTATAAAAGCTTCACTTGAAAGCTTTAAAGATAAAAAGATAGTTTTTGTGGTATTGCACATTGCCCCGGTTCAATGGATGAAATCAGAGGCGACCATATTTTTAGATTGCCCTGATACCGTTGCATTACTGCACGATTACCCTAACGTGAAAGCCGTTTTTCATGGCCACGACCATAATTTAGACGGAGTGCGCTATACCGGCAGGCTGCCACATTTTTTTGATTCGCATATAGGCGGGAGTTGGGGCACCGATTATAAAGGCTACCGCATTGTTGAAGTTGGCGATGATAATTCCATCTACACCTACCAGGTTAACGCCAGCCAAAACCCCGTGCTGAATGCGAATAAGTTGTGAGGGGAGTCCTAAAGTCGGGAAGTCGGAAAGCCCGAAAGATGTAGTGACGCCACTTTAAACAGTTCGGCAATGAGCAGCCGACTCTTACTTTATTGTCAAATTTTTCTTTCGGACTTTCGGACTTTTCTGACTCCCGGACTAATTCTTCCTTGACAATCCTAAACTTTATGTTTAATTTTATGTTGTTATACGAAAACAGGTTTAACTCAAAAACCGTTTCGTAGTTTGACCAGTTATATTTTCAAAAAAAGGAGGTCGTCATGAACATGGTTCATAAAATTGAAAGGTGGGGCGATAACCATCACCCCATGGTACTTGATCTTATCCGCATAGCGTTAGGTGTTTTTTTATTATTGAAGGGCCTGGCGTTTATGGAGAATTCAGCTTTTCTAAAAGATATGATCGAAAATCAGAATGTTGTAGCTATTTCTTCCGGCTTATTAATGACGCTTGTTTACTATGTCACGTTCGCCCACCTTGTCGGCGGTGCGTTGATCGCTATGGGGATACTGACGAGGTTTGCCAGTATTATACAAATACCAATTTTAGTGGCGGCGATATTTTTAACAGATTTTTTTCAGTCGCCTATTAATTCATTGGTGTGGCCTTCTCTAACAGCGTTAGCCTTACTTGTTTTATTCATGATAATAGGCTCAGGGCCACTATCACTTGACAGGTACCTGGAGAAGTGGGAAGCTTAGGGGGAAGTTTGCAGTTTTGAGTGGGCAGTTTGCAGTTGAAAAGCTTTGAAACAGTTAACCGCAAACCGCATACTGCCAACTGCTAATACTCCACCATAATTTCATCAACATAGCACCATAGCCAGCGTTCGCCAGGTTCGGCTGATATTACTACCGGGTGACCTGTTTTGTGCGCATGCTTGCTGGCGTGCATATTTAGTGAGCTATCACAGCATAAAGTTGCGCCACATTCCTGGCAGGTGCGCAGATGTACCCAGCTATCATGTGTTTTTATGCATTCCTCGCATACATAATCTTTTGCATGCTTTAGGGTTTTGATGGCGGTGAGGTGTTTGCAGATATCTTCTTCCATAGTAGTATTATTTTAATTAAAAAATTTCCTTGTCTTATTATAAATGGCGTCTAAGTATTCAACTTTACAACATTCCAACATTTCAACGGTCCAACAAAAAGCTTAAACCTCAGCCAAATACTTATGCACGAAGCTAATGGCCATTGAGCCTTCGCCAACTGCAGATGCTACCCTGTTCATAGCGCCGGCACGCACATCGCCTGCGGCGAAAATACCATTGCAACTGGTTTCCAGTAAAAACGGATCACGTTCCATTTTCCATATCTTGCCAAAGTTGTCATATCTTCTTAACTCGCGGCCGGTTTCAATAAAGCCTTTTTCGTCGCGCAAAATATCCAGCTTTATCCAGTCGGTATAAGGCTTTGCGCCAATAAAAACATAAAGCGCGGCAGCTTCTTTGGTAACAGTTTCTTTTGTTTTAACATTGATAAGGGTTAAATGTTCGAGGTAGTTATTGCCGGATGCTTCCTTGATCTCTGTATCAGCCAGCACATGAATATTTGCAATATTATCGATCTGTTGTATCAAATATGCCGACATGGTATAGCTCAAACTATCTTTCCGGATAATTATATAAACATTTTTAGCAAATTTGGAAAGATAAACGGCTCCCTGCCCAGCCGAATTTCCGCCGCCGATAATATAAACATCTTTATCCTTGCAGGCTGCTGCCTCCGTCATGGCGGCGCCGTAATAAATGCCCGCGCCGGTAAAGTTTTCAATACCTTTAACCTCTAATTTACGATAATCAACGCCTGTGGTAATCACCACGGTGCGACTGATAATTTCGGGGCCATCATCAAGGATGATAGTTTTATAACCATCTTTTTGTTTGATATCATTTACAGCCTGCGGCGATAAAAATTCAGCACCTAAGCGCATGGCCTGGCTTATGGCCCGCCGCGTAAGGTCAGCCCCGCTTAAACCGGCAGGGAAACCAAGATAATTTTCTATCCTTGAGCTTGAACCTGCCTGCCCTCCTGGCGCCTTGCGTTCTATCAATAAAGTTTTTAACCCTTCGGACGCACCGTAAACTGCTGCTGCAAGTCCTGCCGGGCCTGCGCCGATGATAACTACATCATAAATATCATTGGTGATCTGCGGATTTTTGCCAATTTTTTCGGCAATTGCCCTTATGGTAGGTTTGCATAAATAAGTGCCATCATCGAAAACTATCATTGGCAGTTCCCCAATGTTTACTTTATTAAGCTCGAGCATATCCTTTGCGTCCGGGTTCTTTTCAATATCCAGCCAACGGTACGGGATGAGGTTGCTTGCAAGATAATCCTTAACCGTATGCGACTGCGGCGAAAACTGGTAGCCCACCAGCTTTATACCTTTAAACTCGGGGATGTAGTCATTTTCCCAGTCGTCGAGCAGGTCATTTAAAACAGGGTACAGCTTTTCTTCCGGCGGGTCCCAGGGTTTCATCAGGTAATAATCAAGCTGTACATCATTTATGGCTTTTATAGCAGCTTCAGTGTCCGAATATGCAGTAAGCAATGTGCGTTTAGCCTTAGGGAATATCTTTATTGCTTTTTCTAAAAACTCAACGCCTTCCATTTCGGGCATACGCTGGTCGCAAACAAACATGGCTACAACACCCGAACTATTTTTCAGATCGGCAAGGCTCTCCAACGCTTCATTTGCCGATGTGGTACTCATTATTTTATATTCCTTGCCGTACGTGGTTTTCAGATCGCGCGTAATGGCACGTAACACCTGCGGATCATCATCTATCGAAAAAATTATTGGTCGTTCCATTTGGTAGAATGTGTGCTGTTAAATTAATAATTAGTCTTAAGTCCGAAGCCTTAAGTCCAAAGTAAATAAAGAGTAAATAATTTTGACTTAAGACTTCCGGCTTAAGACTTTTGACTTACTACTATCCATCTATCGGAAAGCAAACAATAAACTCCGTATGCCCCGGCCTGGAATTTACTTTTATTGAGCCATTGTGCTGGTGAACTATACGTTGCACTACCTCAAGCCCCAGGCCGGTACCTTTGCCCATTTCTTTGGTTGTAAAAAACGGGTCAAATATCCTTGATTTTATATCGTTAGGTATGCCAGGGCCATCATCAATAATAGATACCTGCACAAATTCACGGTCTTTTGCCGTTTTTATAGTTAAGGTGCCTTTGTTGTTCGGTTCCATCGCGTCAAAGGCGTTATCTATAAGGTTTGTCCACACCTGGTTTAATTCACCAATAAGCGCTTTTACCTGTGGTAATGTTTCATCAAACTCCTCGATAACGGTTATATTGGCCTTTCGCACTTTGTAGCCGAGCATGGTAAGCGTATTGCGTATACCAACGTGAATGTCGGCATATTGCTTATCGGTGCCCCGGTCCATATGGGTAAAGTTTTTTACAGAACATACCAGGTCTGCAATCCGGCGTGATGATTCCTGTATGTCCTCCACCATTCGCTCTGTTACCAGTAGGTTGCTTATCCAGTTAAAAACCGGCGAGCAATAGTTTGCCGGGATATGGCTGCAAAAGGTCTCCAGGTTTTCGGTAGTAAAACCAAAGTCAACAAAAGTTTCGGCAACATCATAGCTGTTTTCTATATCGTGTTCGTCAAGCCAATCGGTCAACTCTTCTTCACGTTTTGTTTTTTCTTTCAGCGTTAAGCGTGGTCTGTCCTTTACAGCCAGCAGCCTGAACAATTCGTCATTTACCGCGTCGACCTGTGCGGCATCCATTTGAATCGCGATCACTTTTTTGAATGATCGCGGTTCCATTTTTAAATGTTCAATGAGTGAAACAGAATCGCGCACTATTGCCGAAGCAGGGTTATTCAGTTCGTGTGTTAGCCCTGCGGATAGCTTTCCAAGCGCCATCATTTTTTCATTTTGCTGCTGCAAGGCTGTAAATTCACGTACCCGGTTGCTCATTACATGTACAAGGGCCTGGGTAAGCTCAAAATGGTCTTTTATCATTTCCCTGATCCTCTCTGTAGGGTACGACAATAATTTTACTTTGCCTATGGCCTGGCTGTTTGCCGTGGCAATTACCCCCCTTGAAAAAGGAAGGTAACCGCTTATGTCGCCCTTTGAAAAGGTAGCCAGTTCGCGCCTGCCACCATTTTGAATAATGTACAGCGTGAAGCGGCCATCAAGGATAAAATGCGGCCCCGTAAGCCGCTGGCCCTGGGTTACTAAGTGTTCACCGTCCTGCAGTTCAGATACCTGACTGTTTGCTACCAGCCATTTCAGCTGATCATCAGGGACATTTTTTAGCTGTTCGAAAGTTTTTAATATAGATAGTGTAGCTTCCTGCATATATTTAAATGTAAGTAATATTCTTTAATTTTAAGCGATGTTTTTGGGTTAGAGATTAGAGACTTGAGATTAGAGATTAGTTAGGAAGTGTAAAGTTCAGAAAAAAAAGAGTTGCTTCCGCCTAATGGCTTAATATTTAGTGGCGAAATGATATTCCTAATCTCTAATCAACTAACCTCTAATCTCTAATCCAATGGAAGTAAAAAATAAGAACGACGGCAAACGGGGGGTATTTTATATTGAAGATGGTCATAAAGAGATTGGTTTGATGCATTATATTTTTGCGGGCCCAGGCAAAATGGTGATTGACCATACAGAAGTTAATGAGGGATATAAAGGAAAAGGGCTGGGCATGCAGCTGGTTACCGCCGGCGTAAATTATGCCAGGGAAAACCATTTGAAAATATTGCCTCTTTGCCCTTTTGCCAAAATGATATTTGAAAAAACGCCTGCGTTTGCGGATGTGTTGTTTTAGCTCATAGACCATAGTCCATGGCATGTAGTCCATAGTCAATGGCGGGAAGATAGGGTAATATATAAATTTAATTATAACAAAATGAAATACGATTTGGAGCATCCGGTGGTGGCCAGTATTGGGACGGAAAAATATAAATGTACCGTGGAATGGCGGCATGGAAAGTTTATTGCTGATGAACCTGAAAGCTCGGGCGGAAAAGATAAAGGGCCCGACCCCTATACCTTGTTACTTTCTTCGTTGGGCACCTGCACATTGGCAACCCTGCGTATGTATATTGACAGGAAAGGGTGGGATGTGCCGAAAATAGCTGTATCGGTAAATATGTACCATGAAGTTAGGGACGGAAAAACTGTAACCGTTATAGACCGCGACCTTAACTTTTTATCGCCTGTTACTGATGAGCAGCGGGAGCGGATGGTACAAATTGCCAAAGTTTGCCCCATATCGAAAATACTTGAAGGAGAGATACAGGTACGTACTTTTGCTTATAGTGACAATGATGAGTCGCAAAAGCATAGCTATACCAATGATGACATTACGGTAGTTTGGAAGCCCGAGCTTTGCAGGCATGCCGCCCGCTGCGCCACGCAGCTGCCTACTGTTTTTAACCCGGCAGTAAAACCATGGGTAAATATGGATGGCGCTACCAGCCAGGAGATAAGGGAGCAGGTGGCAAGGTGCCCTACAGGCGCTTTGAGTATTGCGAAGTAAGTTGAGTGCGTCAAGAATCAAGAAAAAAAACGTAATGGCTCTCTTGGTTCTTGATTCTTTACTCTTGGCTCTATGTTAACAGTTGCTCAAAAAATCCACCTATCTTTTTATCCCTGTCAACAAAATGCACTTCTAATATCCAGTCTCTTTTATTCCCGTTTTCATCAGGTAAAAACATATCGTTATTGTTTTCGGGATGTACATATAAACTGTAATTGCCCGGGTCCAATTTTTCATGGGGAAATTCGCCAATTAAATGCCCGGCTATCTGACCACCAAATTCCCACCCGTACTTACTGGAAAGCCCGGCAACATAATTATAAAACGCTGCACCGGTTAGGCTGGTTTGTTTGTTGAACCAGCCTTTTGCTTCATGCCAGGCCGTTTCAATGTCATTTTTTAATTTATGTTTTAAAGGGTCATTTCCTATTACATATGTCCTGCCAAGATCGGCTTCCCAATCTTCAATAACCGGCCCGAAATCGAAAAATAAAATATCATCTTCCCGGATTATTAGGTTTGGCGGGTTTTCATCATAAGGGGATAAAGTATTGGCGCCGCTGCGTACAATTCTTTTGTGCCAATATTTTTCGATCCCGAAAAGTTCATTGGCCAGGGCGAAAATTTCAGTATTAAGTTGCTTTTCCGATTTTCCGGGTATAATAAGCCCCCTCAGCTCAATTTCCTGGAATAGTTTTACCGCTATGCCTTCGGCCTCAATTAACTTTGATTTAGTTATACTCACTTCATATTATTATAGGCACAAATTTGAGTGACTTTTTGACGAAAAGAGTTATCCTGTGACAACTAATGTTAAGTCAAAAGTCTTTAGTCGTAAGTCCTAAGTTTAATTATGCTTTTTCCGACTTTCGACTAATTACTTTTAGCAATCTGTTTCCTGATCCTGCTTAATGACGTTGGCGTAACACCAATAAATGATGCCAGGTATTTTTGGGGGATATTTTGAATATAGGGTGGCTTTTTTAAAAGGTCCAGGTAGCGTTTTTCTGCAGAATCCCTTTGGAGCGCTGTAAACCGATCGATCAGGTTAATAACAACATCTTCCCAAAACTTCCGCATCATCTCCTGCATTTTTGGATGTGTTTCATAAAGGTTATTCAAGTCCGGTTTTGGAAGGAACAGTATTTCACTGTCCTCTATGGCCTGCAGGTAGTAGTTTGATGGGCTTTCGCTTATAAAACTGTAAAGTTCGATAGCTGAAGAGTGTTTAAAAGAAAACCAAACGGATACTTCAATACCATCTGCAACATAATATAACCGCAGGCAGCCGCTTTGCACAAAAACAAGGTCTTTGCAAACTTCTCCCTGTTGCAAAAGGTATTCGTTTTTCTTAATGGCCTTTGCTTTAAACTTTCCGGCAATTTCATCCAGTTCATTGTCGGGCAGGTTAGCGTACGATGTTATAAATTGTTTGAGTTCGGGTGTCATGTAACCTAATTTATAGTGGAATGATCAGCAGGCAGGTAAAAATAGCCATTTTGACGATCAAAATATGAAGTTGTTTTACTTCACTTTTTTAAAAGGATAAGCCCCTTTAATGCGCAGGTTTAAAAACGTTCCCTTCGAGCCCGACTGTTTCATTTCGTCATAAACTTCTTCGGGTACGCGGAAATAATCATAAATACTGCCGGATACAAAAAACACTCTTAATACCGATTTGGCAGTATCATAATTGAAATTTGCTACAACTGAAGATGGCATAACAGCTCATTTATAATAAATAGTTAACCATTGGGTTTATCATTTGTTTAATACCGCAGTGCCATGCGTAAATTATGCCATAAAAACTAAATTAAAAAAGCTATTTGATTTTATAAAAAATCATCCTATATTTGCAGTCCTTAAAAATAAAAGAAAGAATAACAAAGCTATACAATGGCAAATCATAAATCATCATTAAAAAGGATCCGTTCTAACGCTGCGAAGCGCTTACGTAACAGGTACCAGGCAAAAACCACCAGGAATGCTATCAAAAAATTAAGGGGCACAACCAGCAAAGCTGATGCGGCGCCGCTTTTAGTTAAAGTAATATCTATGCTTGACCGTTTAGCCAAAAAAGATGTTATTCATAAAAATAAAGCTTCAAATAACAAATCGAAACTTACTAAATTTGTTAATGGGTTAAAATAATCCGCTATAAATATTCATTAAAAGGCCCGTTTTCCGACCAGGAAACGGGCTTTTTAATTTTAATGAAAAAAATCAAAACAAAACAAAGCAGTTTTTTCGTATAAGTGGTTATAACACAGGCTGTGTTATTTATTTGATATGATAATTAAAACTGACTTGCTTTGAGAATATATTTAACACTTACGTTTTTATTTATTTCAATTACAGGCTTTGCCTTTGTAAATAAAGGGAGGGTTGATAGCTTGAAAACCCTTGTCACATCCTCATTGAAAAATCAATCGGGGCCCGATACTTTAAATATTAACAGGTTAAATAAACTGGCCGCCGACTATTTTGAATTAAACCCCGATAGTACACTTTATTACGGGCATAAAAGTATCAACCTTTCGCGTAAAATTAATTACAAAGCAGGTATCGCTGCCGGTTTAATGCAAACCGGCAAAGCAAATTATTTTAAAGGGAATTTTATACAGGCTAAACTGGACCTTGACGAGGCTATTTTAATATATAAGCATTTAAACGATAAAAAAGGGCTGGGGAATTGTTATACCGTTTACGGCAGGATGTACAATTTACTGGC
>Ga0207068_1191_pt1 | contig 16793 bp, 5 predicted proteins | sample Alteio_BWMinCont_23_FD_153475 | JGI IMG/M metagenome (GOLD analysis project Ga0207068, IMG submission 153475) | Enriched cells from forest soil in Barre Woods Harvard Forest LTER site, Petersham, Massachusetts, United States -... | ecosystem: Environmental > Terrestrial > Soil > Temperate forest >... | reverse complement strand
GAAAAGCAGCAGACCAGGGGTATGCAAATGCGCAATACAAGCTTGGAAGGGCGTATTTCAAGGGTGAAGGGGTTATTGAGGATAAAATACAAGCGGTTGAATGGTTTAGACAAGCCGCCGCGCAGGGGAATGCGGATGCGCAACTCAGTCTTGGGGAGATGTATGCCAAAGGCAAAGGAGTTACTAAGGATTCAAAGGCAGCTGTTGAATGGTACCGAAAGGCAGCAGACCAGGGGAATGCAAGTGCACAATTCTCTCATGTGTCCCAGTATGCTAAAGCTCAACTTGAAGCGTTAGCAAATGAAGGTGTCATCGAAGCTCAAACTGCATTAAAAGCATTATCTGGATCCTCCACTAAAAATGGCTCATCAGCCATCGTAACAAAGGCGGCTGTTTCTCCCTCCTCCGTTGCCAAAGCTGATTCTAAACTTAAACAAAATAATGGAGGCTCAGAGGGAAAAACTCGAAAGGAAGCAGCAAAAGAAAATGATACTTTACCCATAGCAATAGAGGCGTTATTTGAGCAAGCAAATAATGGGGATGAAGAAGCTCAATTTCAACTTGGATGCGCGTATGAAAAAGGCGAAGTGGTTGATAAGGATTTAGAGGCTGCTACTGAATGGTACCGAAAAGCAGCAGACCAAGGTAATGAAGATGCGCAAGTCAAACTTGGATGGGTACATAACAAAGACAAAGAGGTTGATAAGGATTTAAAAGCTGCGGCTGAGTGGAAGCGAAAAGCGGCAGAGCAAGGAGATGTGGATGAGCAACTCAGTCTAGGAGAGATGTATGCAAAGGGTAAAGGGGTTGATAAGGATTTAAAGGCTGCTGCTGAGTGGTATCGAAAAGCGGCAGACCAGGGGGATGTGAATGCACAACTTAGATTAGGGGAGATGTGTGCCAAGGGCAAAGGAGTTACTAAGGATTTAAAGGCTGCTTTTCAGTGGCATCGAAAAGTGGCAGAACTAGGATTTTATTCGAATGCGCAATTCAAACTTGGAGTTGCATATTACAATGGCGAAGGGGTTGATAAGGATTTAGAGGCTGCTGCCTATTGGTACCGAAAAGCTGCAGACCAGGAGCATTTGAGTGCACAATTCAATTACGGATGCATGTTTGAAAAAGGCGAAGAGAGTTATACTTATGAGAGTAGCTTAAAGAGTGCCGTCTATTGGTACGGAAGAGCGGCAAAACAGGGGCATTCGAATGCACAGTTCAAGCTTGGGAGTGCGTATGCCGAGGGCAAAGGAGTTGCTAAGGATTTATGGATTGCTGTTAAATGGTATCGAAAAGCAACAAAACAAGGACATGCGACTGCTAAAACTCAACTTGAAGCGTTAGCAAATAAAGGTGTCATTGAAGCCCAAACTGCATTATTAGCATTAACTGGACCATCCATTCAAAGTAGCCCATCAACCATCGTAACAAAAGCCACTGCTTCCACTGCTACTAAAGATGTTACATCTGAACCACATACCGCAAAATTAGAGGTAAAGGCTCAAAAGGAAGCAGCAAAAGAAGATGTCGCTTTACCCACATCAATAGAAGAATTATTGGAGCAAGCAAATACCGATGATGCAGAAGCCCAGTTCAATCTTGGGCGAGCGTATGCGAAAGGAAAAGGAATACCTAAGGATAAAAAAGAAGCCTTAAGGTGGTACAAGAAAGCTGCAAAACAAGGACACATTAAAGCGCAGTTCAATCTTGGAGTGATGTACGATAAATTAGAGAAATATGAAAAATCAGTTTTTTGGTATCAAAAGTCTGCAGAGCTTGGACATGTGCCAGCCCAATACAATCTTGGAGTGGCATATCATACGGGTCAGGGAATAGACAAAAGTAAAGAGAAGGCGCGTGAATGGTATCAAAAAGCAGCGGACCAGGGTTACGAAGATGCGCAAGAGGCATTAAAAAACATATCGAAAAAAAATAAGCGCGAACCAAGTGTTGCAGAGACCTCTGCGGGAGATTCTAAAAGAGGTGTCGAGGTTCAAACGCTAACTCAATCCGAGGTCGATTTCTTGAAAGGCCTAAAGTCTTCAGGTTTAGAACCAAAAGCCTTGCAACAATTGCAATCACAACTCACTAATCACCCCTTGTTAACAGTAGAGCTTCAAGATTGCGAGGTTTGGACTAAAGATTTTCGTGCTAGAGTTTTACAATTAGAAGTTCAAATTTCAGAGACTAACCTTGCTTTAGCGCGAGACCCTCAGACACAAAGAGAACAAGCTTATATTGATCAGTATCCAAAATTAAAAAAATATCAACTTCGTTTGCAGAAAGAGCTATGTTGTTTTATGACCTGTTATTACATAGCTCCCGCCAGTATCTTTAAATTAGACAACAATAAAACAGATACAGCGTTGAATGTAATAGGAAACATCCCCGTGGCCGGTCAGTTCTTAAAGGTTTTCACTGAAGGACTTTCCTATGCAAATAAGAATTATCGCATGTATCAAATTAGTAGAATATTAGAGATTTTTGAACATCTACAGCATGTTAACCAAGTCTCTTGCCATGTTGCTCGCAAATTAGCCCTGGAGAAAGAAGATGACATTCAAGTCCTTAAAGAGAAGAGATATACAGGTATAAACAAAATTAAAGGACTATATGAATTTGTAAAAGAAACTCTGGAAGAACAATGGAATGACTTGGTTACTGGCTATAAAACCGGCGTACCCCTAGGTCCCGAAGATAAATTCGCTATTTTAGATTGCGCTTATTTATTACAGCAAATTTTATCGGCTGAGACTAAGCTAACCACATCCCAAGACTTGGTTCCACAATTTATTCAAATTGTAACGGGACAACCTCATAAGCCTAGAACCTTCTCATCTCCCGCTGCTTCGCCACAGAAAGCAACCTTAACCGCTGCCGGGATGCCTGTTGTGAGGCAAAATGTTTCGGGTGCTTCTGTGCAAAACACCCCTGCTTCACCTACAAAACTTGCTTCTGCTGAAAACTTGGATGCATTAGAGCAATTACAAAGAGCCCATGATGAATCAATTAAAGCGCAACAAGAACAACTAAAAGCCTTAGAACGACGACTAGCAGTACAAGCAGAAGAATCCGCAAGACGAGAACAAGAACAAGCTGAAGATTCTGCAAGGCGAGAACGACAGCTTGCTGAACTTTTGGAATTCAAGCGAAACTCGGAACAATCCCATGTAGCTTCCGGCAATGGCGCTCAAGCGCTTGCTTCAATGCCAAAATTAGCTTCTGGGAATGGAAGCGCGATCGATGTATCATTAATACCTCAATTTGAACTACGACTCAGACAATTAGAGCAAGGGCAAGAGAGAACTAATGAGGTGCTGCGTTACCCCAACCCATCTAACCACAAAGAAGTGCCTTATGAGGCCAGGATCAATCGTCTTACTCAACAGATGCAAACTCTGAAAAAACAAGCAGAAAGTCAGAAAAATTCTTCGGCGGCAGGAAAAGCAGCTCAAAAAGAAGTAGAGCGTCTTAAACAGGAAATAGACCATCTTAAACAAGAGGAGCAAAAGAAAAAAGAATTAGAGTTTAAACAGCAAAAAGAACAAGAGGCAGCGCTTATTCGTCTAAGACAAGAAGATAATAAAGTAAGAGCAGCGTTGGGTCTTAAGATGTCAAATTAAGGGGGTTAAATAGAGAATAATTATAGTTTTTTTATTTGTATTTTATTAGTTGTAAAAAATCGAATTCGAAATTCAGACCCTTCATCTTCGCGAGTTCGCCCCTCACCCAGCGCTTCGCGCCACCCTCTCCCACGCTATGCGGGGAGAGGGAATACGGGCGGAAAGCCTTCATAGACAAGTAAGGAAATTAAACCCCCTCAGTCTTTACACCTGTAAATTCATCCCAACCTTTACAGTATTCACGTGACTCTGGGCCCAATAGATGTGTAAAACTCTCTGCTTTAACATCACCCCAAGAAACATAATTTAACAGGTTTTCTAATAAACAGGTTGCTACACAAGTTTGAACTTCCTCATCGCCTTTAACCATAAGTGTCTCAAGAAAATCGAAAATTTCTTTCGGATCTATAAAGCTGTTTGGCTTATTTAACACTTCTTCTACTATAAAATCACCAAAAGCCGCTACTTCCATACAAAGACCTCCGCCTGCCTCCTCCCCCTTCCAAAAATCACAATGTCTTATCCAGATATTACTTTTTTCAAATTCAGGATATTTTTCCATAATTAATTTCATACAATCATTTTCTGAAATCATATTTGCTCCTCAAATTTAAAATCCACTCTGTTATTACGGAGAAACAGTCCTTGAATACCAAGTCTTCTTTCCTAAAGAATCCTTTAAATCCAAAAGTATATTTTCAACAGCGGCTCGATCCCCTGGGCTAGCGGTCGGGTTATTTCTAAGCCATCTTTCAAGTGATTTTTCATATTTAATTCCCTTGTCCAAATGAAATTTTCCTTTGGTTGGTATTCCTTTTATTGTCTCTCTACGAATTGCATCCGCTGTACTTCCACTCCCAACTTCAGCTGCATCTCGGTATAAGTTCTTTAACATTACGCGTAAATGAAGATCCTTTATATTTGGTATCCCCATCTTTTGCCTATACGTCGTCTTCAAGGCCTCATGTTGAATACGATCAGGTGGAAGTAACAACCTTTCAAATAAGCTACCTGGTCGCGCAGACAATCCATTACTGTCGGTAAAGGTTTCCCAGGATTTTAACATAGAATTGCGAGATTTGGATACACTATCACCAACCCCGTCGAGCCTAAGCCTCGGCTTTGCAAACTCAGCCTCCAATCTCCCCAAGCGGCTAGCTAAGTGCCCGGTCTCTTGTGAAACGACTTTTGCCGTGACTTTAGGGATAGATTTTACTAAACCAGCCCCAGTTGCTGCTAAATCTAAGGCAACGCCCAAAGGTTTAGCCACACTTCCGCCCAGAGCAAAGCCAGCTTCTGCTTCCCTGCCCTGTAGCATTAATTTCCCAGCTCGTTCAGATTCTCTTTTGTACGTGCTCCTCCAATCCAAAAAGGTTAATTCACTCGCTTTTAAGAGATCTGACCCGACTTTGCGAAAGGTTTTTTCTTTGGGCTGTTCAAGATTACTTCTTTTAGGGTATTCATCAAGGAAATTTCCGGCATCTGTGAGAGCTGAAATAGTATCCCCGAGAACATTCACCGCTTCTACCGCAAGTCTTACCGCTGCGGCGCCTCCTGCCGCCCCAGGTCCTTCGTTTCCTCCAAGGACCCCTGAATAGTGAGGCCCAAATTGTTGCTCGCGTAGTTCAAAAACACTAACGGGTTTGTTCTTTGTTGATACGCTTGCTGATGCGCTTTCTGACGCGCCAGCAGGTGAAATAAAAAAGTCCATGACTTTTGTTGCGAAGTCCTTTTTAGGTTTAGGTTGACGAGGGATGTTGTTGGGTATGGCTTGTTTCTGGGCCACTTTCGGTGTCTTAAGCTTTGCAGGGAGACGTGAAGCTTTTTTAAGCGCCGCACCAGCCTTTCTGATGCTTCCCTTTATAGCAGACTTTCTCTGTGGGTGAGAGGGTTCATAACTTTTTGAAGGATTTGAGGGTTTTGTATGAGCTTTCAACACATTTCTTTGCGTTTTGGTTTTGAGTGTCTCTGTTTGCGCTTTGCCTTTCAGCCCATCTCTTTGCACTTTGCTCTCGAATGCTCTTGTCCCAACACTGTCACCAAAACCTGCGGCTGCTGCTTGTGCCGCTCCAAATAAACCTGCGGCAAGACTTGCTCCCAGTTTTTCCCCGGCTACCGCCGAGGCCGCTACACCCGCAATTGCACATCGAGTCGCGTCTACTGCGACTTCTGTTAATTTTTCAGTAAAGCTTAACATCGCGCCGGGTTCTACTTCGGAAACGGGGATAATGGTATGGGCAATGGAGGTTGCCGCGCTACTTACGATAAGATTCTCTAATAAGTTCCCCCCGTTTTTCGCGGTTTGAAGCGTTGCAATGGCACAACTGACCAAAGTGGGTTTTAATTGCGGTATTGCTTTAAAGACAGCACTCAGAGAAGTTGAGGCTTTCGCAGCGCTGGTTAACCCAGTGGTTACTCCAAACCCTACAGCTCCAAATCCTGCACTTTCAAGAGCGCCTTTGGCAATATTACGCCCACTAAACGCCGAACTCACTGCCCCCATCACAGCGCCTTTTATCATTGCCGAGGTAAGGGCAGCAGTCATGGTTGATGTGACGGTTGCGGATGCAGCTGCGGCAGTCGCACTGGTTGTAGCGGCCACGCCTGTAGCAGTAGCCGTGGCTGTCGCTGGTCCACAAAGTGTCGGTAATAAAAGCGGACATCCAAAGGCAGCAGCTACAGCCCCAGCAAAAATTCCCACAATCGTCAATATCATTTTCTTCTTTTGTTTCTTTTTGGCTTTTGCTTGGTCTTCCTCCTTCTCAAGCGGTTCATGCAAAAAGGCAACGGTCGCTAAAATAACATCCCCGTTATCCGCCTTAATGACAACCCATTCGGGGGGAGAATTGATTAAGGTTTCTTCAGAATAAACATTTCCTTCAAGACTTCGGATTTCAACGCCACCTGGGGCAGAAATAACGGTCGGTATTCCCCCTTGTAGGGTTTGAGTCTGTTTGACATGAACGCCACTCAAAAGACCGGAGACAATATCACAATTAATTTCAACGGATAAAGGCACCGCCAATAAGCGAATATCTCCTACCGCCTGAATAGAAACAGTTTCTTCTGCGAACAATTGGGGAGCATGGAGGGTAATGGTCCCCTCTGAAGTGAAGACGACTTTTTTTCCGTAGAATCTCGGGGGATGTGCTTCTGTAGCAAGAGCCCGGGTAAGAGAACAAACCCCTTTTTGATTGGCCAGTATGGGGGGTTTATCCGAAGTGGTGGTGGTCATACCCACTGTCAGTGTATTTTCTGCTTCTACTTTCAAGTCTCCTTCCGAATGCGCTTGTAAAGAATTGAGGTGGATATTTCTGGCTCGAAGATAGATTGACCCTTTAGAATAAAAGGTGCTTGGTACGATTGAATTTTTCTGACAAAAGCCTTCCACTTTAATTCCTTTTCCACGCTTACCTCTTACTTTTGCTGTAAATGGTTTAAAGTTTGATTGAAGGGCTGCAGTTTCGGTGATGGTTCCAACATTTTGAACCGTAAAGCCCTCTTCTCCTGCCCCTAGGTTTGCGCCTTGTATATTTAAGGTTTCTGTGTCGTAAATACGGACGCCTTTTTTTGCAAAAAAGGTTGCGCCGACCTGGGAGGTTCGTTTAACAACCGTCTTATGATTGGTGATCCGTTTGCTTTTTTTACAGCCGCGACTAATCTTGATATTTTCAACTACTTCATAGCGTTCTTCCACTACCCGTTTTTCCACAGACACTCTATTAAAGGTACGAATAACTATCTGACCGTCTGCCTCCACATGTCCGGTAATTCGGAGAATTGAGGTATTACGGTCCGTTCCTGCAATCAGTAAATCCCCATAACAAAATAAGCCCCCTGCCCCATCCATTAACTTTGGATTATGGTAGGAAGCGGGCAGGCGTAAAATGGGGGTTAAGGCCATTTCTGATACCCCGTCTTCATCTCTATATTCAATTTCTTGATAAACAATCATGGGTTCGGTGATGGCGGATAAAGGTTTTTTAACACCCGTTCTTAGCATTTCCTCAAAAAAAGCGCCTGCATTGCACTTTAGTTTTTTATACATTTCTTTGGGTGTCGTATGGTCTTTATCTAAAAATCCCCGTTTTAATTCCGACATAAAAGCCCGGGTAAGACATTTCATGATCTTACAATCGGAATGTAAGGGCCGTCGATTACTAATATTCGGCATTAGGCTTCCATCGGGTCGTAAGATGATTAATGGACCATAATCTTCTAGCGGTAGAGGTAACAAAGACCGGAAAATGGTGGGATAATCTCGCGGGGCCTTTTGGAAATCTGCTGATGGCCACATAAAATCGGTTAGCGGAACAAAATTTCGGGCGGTTCTTTGGGGAGGCAATTTGATTAAAGAATTGGTAATACCAATAAGCGCGTTTTTAACCCCGGTCAAATCTGCACCTAAGGTTGTCACTATTCCATCGATATAAATTCCCCCACTTCGGGAAGTAAGTTTTGCACCGTAACTTGCCGTCGCCACAATAGGCGTGCCGTAGATATCGTATGGATCAATAAGTGTATTACATTTACGCCTTTTTGTTCTGCCACACGTATACGAGGTATAACTATGATTCTCTGGAACAAAAGAAGTCAATTGTGGTTTTTCGCCCTCAAAACCCACCGAATATAATTGGCTTGCAAAAATTTCTGTCTTGCCCCGGGTGGATAATTTTCCACTGACTGCAAAAAACGCTGGCTTCGTTAAAGCTTCTGAACTGTGACCAATATATTTAAAAGATTCATGGAGCATGTACTGAGCAGGGGTTGGTGTCCAAGCGACTTTATATCCGCCGGGATTTGTTCTTATCAGCAACCGATGTCTATTCAGAGGTGTATTTAAAAATGCTTCTCCCGCAATAGTGATATTACTCGAGATATCATCAATCAACGGTGCTTCTGCCTCAAAATCTCCTCGAACATCCATTTCCAGCGTAAACCATTCCATGAGTCTACTAGATTTAAGCTTTAACTTTGCTGCACTGGTAATGTTGCAAGGCATGGATTGCCCATCACAAGCTTTTCCGAGCTTCATTATACCGTTGCTTTCAATATTCATATCCCCGTTTTTAGAAATCAACTTACCATTACGCAATTCAAAAGGTCCCGATTCTATTTCTATAGAATCTGCTTCTAGAATTGAATAGGTTTTGGGGGCACCTATGATAAGTTCTGATTTTGGTCCACGAAGACTTAAGGTTTTGGCGGTTAAATCAGCTTCAATTTGGATCCGAGGGGCATTTTTAGTGATTACAGTGGCTACATTTGAGGTGGCTTCTAACGTTAGTGCATTCTTAGTCTCTATTTTTGCCTTTATCAGGGCATTGGTAAATAATCCAGTAATATCCTGGTTACAAAAAATTTCCCCTTCTAAGTGTTTAAAATCTGTGACACCAAAGTGTAAGATTTCTCCGCGGATGATACCTCGATTAAGCAAAGGTCCTCTATGAAATGCGTTACCTTCTAGAGAAATCGTATTGGCACGTAGAACGCTATTTTTAAGCAGATGATAGCCTTTGGCCTTGGCTTTAAAATCTTGACTAATCATTAATCCCCGAAAATATAAAGGCCGTTCGGAACGCTGCTCGATGTTGAGCCGATTTACTCGTGCAAAACTTAAGATTTCTACATGCTCCCCGCTTAAAGAAACCGATTTCCCCTTCACGGGTGTTGCTAATCTTATCGTTTTGCCAGTTAAATCTGTCTTAACTTTGCCTCGTATCAAACTGGTGTCATCGGTTTCGATATGAGAGGCCGAAAGAATAACTTCGCCGTCTGAGCTTATCTTACTTGAGTTTTGTGCTTTAACTTTTCCATTGCTATTTCTTATTAAAACGCCTTTTTCGCCTTCAATCCATCCTTTGGAATTATTCAAAGACTCTTTTACAAAAATCCGTGCGTGCTCTTGGCTATTGACAGATCCCTTTTGGTTCCAAAGAAAAGTGGTATGAATATGTGAATTTTTACCAAGAAGATATCCTCCTCGGTTATCAATACCACCTTGTCTTACCGTAAGCAATTTCGCTGCATTAATTTCTCCCCCTCTATTGTCTAAAGAAACTTTATTAAAATTACCGGGATCTCCTAAAAGAGTAATATTGGGGGCCTGAATTATGCCTCGGTTTCTAAAAATTTCCGCTTTAGCAATAATACCCCCAGAAGTTTTGAGGGTAGCATGATTAGTAACAGTTTTAGCCGCCTTAATTTTTAGAAACCCTATACTTGTAAAATCTTTTGAAAATTGTAAACTTGTTTCTAAATTAAAAACCCAATTGTAATTCTCATTCTGCTTAACCACTTCTAGCGTACCTTTTTCGTCTATGGATAATACCAGTCCTTCCATGCCATCAACACCCTTGCTGCCAACATCCATTTTTAAAATTCTTGGCCAGGGTTCAACAAAATTCGGTTTTATCATCCATTCCTTTAAGAGCTTACTTTTGCCGTTTGGCCCCTTTTTTGAGATTTTGAATTTGAAAGAAGGTTGGGTTTGAGGAGGGGTGGGCGGTACCACTACACTTTCTATAATCAGGGTTTCAAGGTTTTGATGAGATAAAGGTTTCGGGGACACGAGGGTAGGATCTTCAAACCCTTTCATCTCCTTTTTAAAGCTAAGGCTCATCCCTGGATTTGGCTTTAAAAGTCTGAAGGTGACTAATAAGCGCATCATGCTTTCTTTCAGGGCTTTCTTATCCTCCAGAGATATTGTCGTGTAAGGAGGGAGAGATTTTTTTGTCTCGAAGGTTCCTTCAAAAGCATTGAGCTCTCTTAACATATCAAAAGCAAAACTTTGAAAAGAAACGGTTGAAGGAATGCTTTCTTTTTGATGAAGTTTTTGATAAAGACACGCAAGCGGAACCAGCGATTTTAGTGCGCCTTCATAACGCGTTGAGCGCTCTAAATAAACATGCATTAATGGGCCTTGAGTCCCCCAATCAGAAAGTCTGTTGTATGCCGCTCGAAGTTCTAGATAAATGCTCGACAAAGGTAAACAATTCGGCTCTAAAATGCCTTCATTCGGTAACCATTCGTTTAATTCTTGGATCGCCGAAAAAAGTCTATCTTCAGGTGTTTCTGTCTTTAATTTTGCTTCTTCTACTCTTCTTTTTTGAGCATCTGCATAGGATTCTACTTTGGGTAAAGGAGATTTTCCGTTTAAACGCGTGAGATCGGCTTCATTCTTCTTTTCTAATTTGGCTTTCGAAACCGGATCTGGTTTAGAATCCAGTTTTGCAAGAGCGCTTGCAGATTCTGCGGTTGCCTCTGGTTGAGGTTTTGGGCTAGGGTTAGGGTTGACGTTGGCGTTAGGGCTAGGACTAGAGCTGGGGTTAGCGTTAGGTATTGGGCTAGGGCTAGCGTTAGGTTTTGGGCTAGGGTTATAGGATGGATTAGCGGCAAGCCATGGACGCGTTTCTACCGGAAAAATTTGAAGCCCGGGTTCCGTCATCAAAAGATTAAAATGCTTATCTTCATATAAAAGCGTTATTTTTCGGTTTCCTGGCTTAGAAACAAAGGAATGTGCAACTTCAAAATTATCATTATTTCGAATCACAATATCCACATTGAGATTGTTTAATCTCGCAATGGCATCCAAAACGGAAGATTGACCCAGTATGAAAGAAAGAAAAACCGGTTTTGAAACACAATGCTCTACACATGCTTTAAAAACGTTTACTTCTGCGCATGCACTTACAAGATTTTCCGAAGTTTCTTTCCCTTCTAAAAATTGTTTAGTTTTTTCGATTATAACTTTAAATCTTTCATCTGCTCTTAAGGATGCAGGAAGTTGTCTTTCTTGACTTTCTTTATTTTCAGTGGCGGATTCTTCAATGGTAATTGCATTAGCAATATCCCGAGCTACCATTTCTCGAATGGCTTTATCTTCTGGGTATTCCGCCCCGGGCCTTATTTTAGCCTTAAGTTGATCTGCCGCAACACTTCTTGGAACCTTTAAACAATGGTAGCCACAGTCCCCATCTCTTGGAATATAATAGACATAAAAAGCAGCGGTTGTACCACCATTAACGTATTTAACCGTAATGGGTTCATGAGAATAATTTACAGCAATTCTGGGATCAGCGGGAAGTACTGGGTAGATTGGACTGTTTACTTTTGGCACAAAACGCTCCTTCAATTAAACCAATGGATCGTGCAATGGATAATCCAGGGATATTCCAAAGATGCTCCAGAGAAACTGGAGGAATACTCCCAAGGAAGATCCAATCGACAGAAATGGGTCTAATTGAATGAAAACAGAGTGGGATCAAAAAAGATATCCGTTAGATAACCTAGAAGTTATTTAGGAGACTTGGATTGGAGTGGGGTAAATGGGTAAATGGGTGAGGTTGTCAGGTCCCTAGCCTGGCTTATTTGGACGTGGTGCATCTGGCTTTGCTGCGGCAGTTGACGTTGCTGTTGCCTCTTGTGTCTGTTTAGCTTCCTGCGTCGCTTTTTGCTCATTCATATTGGTCTCATGTTTCTCATTTTCTTCTTTCTGATGTTCTGGATACTGGGTTCTTTCACCCGGATTCTTTTCCGGACGCCCACTATCTACGACATCTTTAGCCTCTACAACTCCTTCCTTTTCATGAGACTCTTTCCCAACGGGCTTAGGTGCATCAGCTTTTGCTTTTGCATCCGGTTTTGGCGCTGCATTTGGATTTGCATCTCTGTTCGCTTTTTCAATTTGTTCATCTGATTTTGCGTCTAGTCCTGCAGATTTTTTTCCATCATTGATCATTTTTCTAGATTCGTTGCAACCATCATTAAATCGCTTTTGGGCTTCTTTAAGTTCCGTCTGTCCTTGTTCCATTAGCTTCTTGGCCTCAGGATTTTTCTCATTTTTAATTTTCTCTTCTAAAAAGTTATTCGCTTTGTCCATTAATTGATTGCCTTTCGTCTGAATATAGTCATTCGCTTTCTCAGCATAATTGGCAAGTGTTTCTCCAAAGGGTCCTGCAAATGTTTGATTAATACCCTCTTGCATCATTTTTTTGCCCTCTGGACTATTAATTTCCGTTGCAAATGACTGCATGAATCTCATCATTTTGTCTATGGTATCCTCTTCTTTATTTTCCTTTTTATTTTCCTTCGTTTCTTTGTCAAGTTCGTCAACCCCAGAGACCTTATTCATAAAAAAAGTAAAAAGTTGCTGCCCAGATAAAGGTAATTTACTTAAATCTGGCATCATTTTGCTTAAATTAGGTATCAGGCTACTCATAGAAATATCTCCGTTTTAAGCTTTGATTAAATTGGGAGAGATAAGTTCAATACTCAATAGATTATTCAGGAGGCGGGTATCTACAGATATAAGCAATATAAGCTTAAGGTTTACGATATTCAGGCGTTTTTTTATTTTCTTAAGCTCTAGGTCAACTAGTACCTAATGAGCGATAAGGGGGTAGGTACACTCATCCCTACTCCGGGTGCAATGCATCCTGGAATTACACAAATAAATCTCCCGCCTTTAAGACGGGAGTTATTCATGAGCTATTCACCTACAATGTAAGATTAGGCGATTAAGCTTCTGCTTCAGGCCCTGGCTCTAGATCTATTCTTTTTGGTTCTATATTCCCTTCATCACTGATTTCTTCGAGAGTGTAGACATAGAATTTTGTTTTATCCCAGGTACAATCAATTTCCACCACTTTCACTTTGGGTAATTTACAAGGAATATGTGCATAATCATATTTTACACTGGGGATACTGAATAAAAATCTTATATTAGGACACTTATCAACAACTTTCCCAATATCCGCCAATAAGTTTTCGTCAAACAAAGTTGAACAGGTATAGATAATGGTTGCATCCGAAACATCCACTTCTAAAAAGTTCTTTTGTAGACATTCAAACTTTCTTTCTTTGAATAATTCTGGTAATTCTCGTTTAACTTGTGCGTAGACTTTAACAGCAACGTCATTTCGTTTTTTGTTGGCTTCTATCCCGGTGATTTTTTTAGCAGGAGTTTTTAATAAAAACTGTAACCCCACTTTTCCGACCCCTGATCCAAAATCATAAAAAACGTCATCTTCCGTCACTTCCATTTGATCGAGGACTTTATTAAAACTGGGATAAAGAATTTCCCCATACGTTAAAAAAACTTTATCTTTTTCCGCGTTTTCTTTTTCGCCGGGTTGATAGCTAATAAAGCCAGAATGGCCCTCATACAGCAATGAGATGTAATCTTCGCATAATTTATCGTATTCGACCGGATCCTCAGTTTCTAACAATCTTTCTGACATTCTCTCACCTATATTAGTTACGATACTCACTTCTGACTTAGTATTATAGATCAATATTTTGAACTAAGTCACCCGACTTACAACATTATTTTCCCGTATTTGGTAAATTAGGTGACGATAGATTTGCTACCTACTTATGTGACTCTAATTTCTAGTTTAGGGTACAAAGATTCTAGCACTAAGCAGACCTTAAAGAACTGGATTTTGGTGCTGGCGGTAGTACTTGGTCGGCTAATAATTTAAAATCCTTATCGTTAGCAGAAATTGATTTAATGGCATTCAGAGTTTGGGGTGTAAACTCCAAGGTGACCTGGCCTTTTAAGTCTATTGCTGCCTGCATATATTGTTTGATAACTGCGGGGGATACGCTGTCCAGTTGTGCCTTTTTACAGGCAAGAAGTGAAGCCTTTGCCGCATCAATTTCTATGTCTGGTCCCAAGTGAAATTCTGTGCCCTTTTTGCCATCGATATTCACTTCAACCATTTCAAACATTCTTGTACCTGCTTTATTTGAGACAGTTACTATCTGATTTTCTTTTGGTTCTTTAGGATTGATATCCATTTTAAGTTTAAGATCATCTAAGCTTTTTTGAAGTGCTGGGACCATATCTTTCAACGGTGTCGCAGCAATAATTCCAGAGGTAGCACCCAGCGCTCTATCGTTTACTTGTTTTTTGTCATCTGCAACCTTTGAATCATGCGCACGCGTGAGGGGAACGGCACTACTGGACGCTGCGGGGGAAGAAGCAGATGATTGCGAAAGTGCTGAAGATGCCGTAGATACCGCAGTGAAAGATTGACTTAATCTTTTGGATGCATCTGCATCTGGGGGTTGCTTTCGCAAAGAGGGTGCGACCCAGGGATGATCGGGAGGATTTTGCCTACGTTTTTTTCGGAAATTCAAATCGCGATCATATACACATTTAGATAAATTATCGATATATTCCGTTTTAGTTGGAAATGGCATTTTACGTAGTTCTTTCTCTGTGAAAGTGGTTCCTTTTACTCTGTCGAAAATTTTCTGATGGATATAGTGAAAACCACTATCTAGCTCAGCAGTTATTAAGTTACTTCCTTTTTTATTTCCCTTTTCACTTTCACTTTTAGCCTTTTTGTCAGCGGCTATTAATTCTTCTATTAACTTAGCTTTCAATTTTTTAGGTAATGTTAGTTTCTTGTTCTTAATAAGCTCGATCTTGCCATCCGTCTCTAATGATTCTTCCAATGAACTAGCTTTGGTTAAGTTCTGCCAAGCAGTTAAACCAAGCTCTTCTCTAGTAAGTTTATTTACCATCCTTTTCTTTAAGTGGTCCGCCAACTCTTTTCTTAACGCATCCGAAGGAAACTTGAATGGATCGGGTGTTGCCATATCTCTCTCTCATTACCTCACTAACATTTGTGCTCCTTCACACATCTCAAACATCTCTATCTTTAACCAATCGCTCAGAGCTTCTAAGAAATTTTAACTAACTCGTAGGCCTTCTAACTCGTAGCCCTTCTAACTTGTAGCCCTTCTAACTTGTAGCCCTTCTAACTTGTAGCCCTTCTAACTTGTAGCTCTCAAAGCACTAGATGTTGGCTTGGGCGGTTGCATTTCCGCTTTCCATTGCTCCGCTAATTTTTTGAATTCCGGATCATCTGCAGAAAACTTTTTAATGGCGTCTTCTGTTTCGGGGGTAAAAGTGAGCGTTATGGGTAATTTGGAATCTTTTAATCTTAAAGAGGCATTCATATATTGTGTGATGATCGCTTGTGATTGACTGTCCAATTCTGCTTTTTTACAAGCCAAAAGCGTAGCCGCGGCCCCACGAATATCAATATCTGGACTCAGATGAAATTCTGTACCTTTTTTCCCATCCCGAAGGTCGACTTCAACCATTTCAAAAAGCGTTTTATTAGTTGTTTGATCTAATACTGAGACTACCGTATTTTCTTTGGAATCTTTAGATTCCTTTATATTCAATTCTAATTTTGTATAAGCCCCACCACCAGGATTAGCAGCCATACTAGAGGCCAGAATTTTATTCAATTCTGCTACGCCTTTCTCAAGGGCAGTCACCATATCTTTCAAAGGTATGGGGGCTGAAATGCTTGAACCGCGTGGTACACGTCTTGCTTTTCTAGCTATATCTTTTCCAGCATCATGAGCAGGGGTAAGTGAGGGGGCGTCTCCAAGTTTTCTTGATAAAGATTTTCTCCCATGTACAAAATCCCTCTCAACAGCTGGTAAATCCCGTTTCCTTTCCTTTTTTTCTCTCCTTGTTTCGCCTTCCTTGGCATCTGCGCGGTTTTCTCCTTCTTCCGTACTTCTGGGTCGAGATTTTGCATGTGCTCGAGTCAATGCAGCTGTGCTAGCAGACTCAGGTGCAGCGCCTGAAGACGCGGCAGGTCTTTCATCGTCTTCGCTTGGAAAAGGCTCGCTATGCTCACCTCCTAGGGTATCCAACGGTTCAGGGCCTACACCTTCCAAAGCAAAAAATTCATCATCTTCTATTTGCTGGTCTCGCCGTTTAGCGGCTAGATCCGCGGCTCCTTCTTTTATTTCACCAGAAGCTTTGCCTTCAGCCCTGGATACGCTTGAAATCCTTCGCACGCTTCCCATGCTTGACACGTTTGCAGGGCTTGACCCGGTTGCTCTTGCCTGTGACTCTATCAAATTTTGGTTGAATATACCTTCTATAGGAAAAAAAGCCAAGGCGTCTTCGTTTATTTGCGTATAAATTAAATTATTGATTCTATAATAAAAGTGGTCTATTTGTTTCACTGCTTCTTGTTCGCTCATTCTGATAGAGTCATATTTATCTACTATCCATTTCACTTCATCTATCAATACCTTCTTAAGATCAGAACTTGCTGGCTCTGGCCCTAAATTTAAATTATTGATTACATCAGTAAAGGCTTCTAATCTTCCATTTAATATGTCCCTTAATAT
>Ga0207068_1189_pt1 | contig 16851 bp, 23 predicted proteins | sample Alteio_BWMinCont_23_FD_153475 | JGI IMG/M metagenome (GOLD analysis project Ga0207068, IMG submission 153475) | Enriched cells from forest soil in Barre Woods Harvard Forest LTER site, Petersham, Massachusetts, United States -... | ecosystem: Environmental > Terrestrial > Soil > Temperate forest >... | reverse complement strand
GAAGATTTAGCAAAATCCAAATACTTAGCTGAAGCAAAACTAAAACTGGATAGTTTTGATGGATATATCATTCATAAACAGGATGATGACGACTATTATTTTCTGTGTATTTTTTGACAAAAAAGGTAAATTTACTGATGGAACCTGGATTGCATTCACAGAAGGTTCTAATGATGATGGAACGGTAAGAGAGGCATCAATAAATGATGATGGTTCCATCGAAATATCGCAATACAATATATTGAAAGGGAAAGCTGATAGAACCGGAGCAGAACGCCATTTTTATGAAATTACCCCTCAAGGAAAAATAAGAGATCTAAAAGAGAATTCTACCCCTGGAAATGCGTGAAAGAAGTTGGTGAGTTAGTGATTTAGTGAATTGGTGAGTTGGCGAATTCCCGGATATCTTGTAGTTAAGTTAAAAGCTGCTAAGACTCCTCTTTTGACTGACGACTGACGACCGATGACTGACGACTATTTAATGATGATACGGTTCTCCTTTTAAAATGGTCATTGCGCGGTATAGCTGTTCGATAAATATTAATCGTACCATTTGATGGGTAAATGTCATCCTGGATAAGGAAATGTTTTGATTTGCCCTATGGTATATATCCTTGTGAAAGCCGTATGCGCCGCCAGCAAGAAATACTAATGATCCATTACTTTCATTGAACATTTTTTGCATGAAAGTTGAAAATCCAGTTGAGTCAAATTCTTTCCCTTTTTCGTCTAAAAGAATTAAAGTGTCATTGGGCTTTAAGAGCTTTAAGATTTCATCTTTTTCAAGTTCCTGGTGTAAAGCTGCATTGGTTGCTTTTTTACCTTTTGGAAATAGTATTTCCTTATATTCAAAACTAAGGTAATTGGTTAATCTCTTTTGATACAGGGCAAAACCTTCGAGTATATAAGCATCCTCTGTTTTTCCAATGCACCAAAAAGCAACTTTCATTGAGAAGATAAAAATTTATGATTCTTTATTCTTGCCATGAATTACGGCCATAATAGCGAAAGCTTTAGCGATAAGCGTTTGTTTCTCACCATCAAACGAATAGATCTCTGCCTCGCAATAGTGAAGCCTTTTTCCGGGCTTTATAACCCAACCCCTTGCAAAAATGGTATCACCCATCCCCGGGCTGAAATAAGAAATTTTAAGATCTGAAGTTACGACTCTATCATCAGGCCCAACCAACGTAAATGCAGATAAGCCCGTTACAAGATCAGCAACGGTAGCTATTACACCGCCATGCACCATATCATCCTGTTGTCTGAGATTCTGGTTGATGGGGGCTGATCCTTCCACATAGCCTGCCTCAAGATATGTGACAGCGAATCCTATATGATTCATGAAGTGCTGACGACTTAACTTGTCAGCAATAAGTTTCTTAAAATCAGGATTTTTTGACTGATATTGAAAAGGTGCCTGGAATTTTTGAGGCATATTTTTTTAGTTCTGTATTGTTTCGACCAAAGAATGAGTTAGTTGGCCTTTTGAATCATATTCACCATCAATATCGGTAAGCACATCAACACCTGTTTCTGTTATAAGTACCGTATGTTCAAATTGTGCTGATAATTTACCATCAATGGTCCTGGCGGTCCATTTGTCTTTTTTGTCCACTTTTACCCTGGCTTTGCCACGGTTTATCATAGGTTCAATGGTAAAAGTCATGCCTGGTTTAAGCTTAGGGCCTGAATTTCTATCCGCTTCATGGTTTACTTCCGGGTCTTCATGAAACTTAACGCCAACTCCATGTCCACAAAACTCATATACTACGCTATAGCCATGCCTGTGTGCATATTTTGCGATCTCATAGCCAATATTACCTAGATAGTTGCCTGGGTAACATTGTGCTATACCGATGTCCAGGCATTTTTTTGTGTCAGCTACTAGTTGAGATGCTTCCGTACTTATTTCCCCAACTTTATACATCATGCAGGTATCTCCGAAATATCCATCCAAAATCGTTGTCACGTCAACATTAACAATGTCTCCATTTTTTAGAATGGTATCATTTGGGATTCCGTGACAAACTACATCATTTACAGATATACAACTAGATGCAGGATAGCCTTTATAATTAAGCGTCGCGGCTTTTGCGCCATTCTGCTTCATATACTCCACGATCTTTTGATCTATAAATCTTGTGGTTACACCTTCTATAATAAAAGGCTCAATATGCTTTAGTGTTTGCCGAGCCAGGTGACAGCTTTTTCTTATGCCATCTATCTGGGCGGCAGTTTTTAAGATCACTGCCATTTCTTATCTTACTAAAAAATAATTCCTGGCATATATGTAATTGATATACCAGGAATTATATAATTTCATTAATATTATTCAACAATAAACTTGCCTTGCATTTGTTTGTAATGCCCTGGATACGTGCAGAAGAATTTGTATTCACCTTTTTCAGGTGTTTTAAAACTTAAAACTGTTTTTGCCCCTGGAGCTGTTAATCCCGAAGCAGCTATCACTCTTGCTTTATCATTAGGTACAAAACCATTCTTCATTCCTGCCGCTTGGCCTTCAGATGCTACTGAATCAACATCTTCCGGTTTTGAAATAACAACATTGTGTTGCATCGCTGCATCCGTTCCATCGTTTGTCAACGTTATTTTGATTGCAGTGTTTGCAGGAACATGCATTTCACTTACATCATAATGCATTTCAGCCATGGTATTTCCAACCGCATGTACTTCAATATCAGCGCCATTAGCAACTTTCCCAGCTGGTGCGGCAGGTTCTGTCTTTTTTAGTGTTGTATCAGGTTTGTTAGAACCTTCATTGGTGGTAGTAGTAGTGCTATTATTACATGAAATTGTAAAAAGGCCGGCACTTAATGTCAAGGCCAAAATCAAGCGTTTTGATAATATTTCCATTGTTTATTAATTGAGGCGCAAAGATAAGGTAAAGAGTTGATCGTTGATCGTTGTTCGTTGATGGTTGAGGAAAGTTAAATATTAACCTTGCATGATTAGGTTTCTGCACCACTTACTTCTCACCACTTACCACTTACTCTTTGCCTTACAAGAATGCCTTTATCTGATTTGTCATTTGGTTTTTAGGCATTGCGCCTGATTGTCTCCAGAGTACCTTTCCTTTTTTAAATAAAATAAAAGTTGGGATGCCTTGTATACCATATTGTTGAGAGATAGCAGGGTTTTTATCCGTGTCAATTTTTATGACCTTCATTTTGCCATCGGTTTCTTTTGCGATATCCTGTATTACGGGTGCCATAGTTTTGCACGGGCCACACCAGTCGGCATAAAAATCAACTAAAAGTGGCGTATCGCTATTTATTAATTCAGAGAATGATTGTTTCATAAATATCCTAAGTTGTTGTTTAATTTTTAGAACAACTTATAAACAAAAATTATAGTTTTCAGTTCGCTTTTGCAAACTTCTTATTCTTAGCAAATCTTATTATTTACTTGGTTTCCAATTGAGGTTTAAGATTCAAAAGATCATATTTGTTAATTAGATATTCAAAATTATCTAAAATAAAATATAGATTATCAACCACAATCAATAAAGAGTGTTGTTACATTTGTTCAACTTTTACTAAATCAATTAGCATGGCGCTAGATATTTCTGATTCTTCGTATCCACGCGTAATTATAATAGGAGGGGGATTTGGCGGACTAAATGTCGCAAATGTTTTAAAAAGAAAGGAGGTGCAACTTGTGATGATAGATCGCAACAATCACCATACCTTTCAGCCTCTGCTATACCAAGTTGCAACTTCGGGATTGGAAGCAGGTTCCATTGCATACCCTTTGCGCAAATTTCTAGGTGGCGCTAAAAATGCCCATTTCAGAATGACTGAAGTGGAATCTATTATTCCGGAAGAAAATAAAATTAAGACCCTTGCAGGGTATATAAATTATGACTATCTTGTAATTGCCACAGGATCAGACACTAATTTTTTTAATATGGCAGATTTGAAAGCAAATGCAGCCCAATTAAAGAGTGTAAGCCAGGCAATAGATATGCGACATTTAATACTACAGACCTTTGAAAAGATGCTTTTGACTGATGATGAGGAAACTCGCACTCGATTGATGAATTTTGTGATTGCAGGTGGTGGGCCAACGGGTGTGGAACTCGCGGGGGCGCTATCAGAGCTTCGCAAGCGCGTGTTACCAAATGATTATCCCGAACTTGATCTCAGTAAAATGAAGATCATTCTTCTTGACCCCGGCACAAGGTTATTAGCAAGCATGTCCAACTTCGCATCGGATCATGCTTTGAAATATTTAAAACAGTTTGGTGTTGAGGTAAGATTAGGAATTGGTGTTAAGAGTTATGATGGCAAACAGGCGGTTCTTACAAATGAGGAAATATTGCCTACGGAAACACTAGTATGGGCTGCAGGAGTAAAAGGCGCAGTGCTGCCTGGTATTGATCCTTCTTTAATTGCAAAAGGAAACCGTATCATGGTTGATGAATATAACAGGGTCAAAGGATTTGATAATGTATTTGCCATCGGGGATGTTGCTGTACAGCAAGATGCCAGGTATCCGCATGGGTTACCTGGCCTGGCGCCTGTTGCGATACAGCAGGGAAGCCATCTTGCTAAAAATATAGTGCGCGTCATCAACAACCAACAACCTATTCCTTTTAAGTACTGGGACAAAGGAAGCCTCGCAACTATAGGTAGATTAAAAGCTGTGGGAGATTTACCTGAATCATTGCATCTTGGCGGTATGATAGCATGGTTTGCCTGGCTGGTTGTGCACCTGTTTTATCTTATTGGTTTCAGAAATAAACTCATGGTTTTCAGCGATTGGGCTTGGAATTATCTTACTTATGATCGAAGAGTGAGATTGATTGTAAGACCATTTAAGAAGGGGTAAATACATTTGCCATGATCATAATAATCATAAAACTGATTTTTATGATTTATATAATCTTTATTTCCAATTGTTTACATATTTTCTTACACATCAAATTATCAAGTTCCTGATGCCGGCCAACAGAGGATTGTTTTCCGCTTTTAACATTTCTATAAATGGAATGATTATTTCCTTCTCTTAACAACTCACAATTATTCAATTCAAGATGTTTAATGAATGCTGCTCTTTTCATCAGGCAAGAATCAATTCTTCCCGGATTATTGTTCGGCCTTCATATTCTTTTACTGTTTGATCTTTCTGAGTATCAAGATAAAGGTAGAGTGCATCAAGTAAATTTGATTTAAGTTCTTCGATAGTTTTTCCCTGGGATATTACTGCTGGCATTTCTTCGATTTGGCCAACAAACCATCCACTTTCTCCTTTTTCTATAATTGCATTTAACTTCATGGTTCGCTTTAGCTTATTTCAAAAATAACACTAATTAAGCAATTATGATTCCAAAGGCATTAAACGATTATCTATCATCGTCTTCCTTTTCAAGTTGAAAAATAGATTCAACACTAGTTTCAAAATATCTCGCCATTTTTAAAGCGATAATTGTAGACGGCACAAATCGCCCGGTTTCAATGGAATGTATCGTTTGCTTTGATACATGTATCTCATTGGCAAGGTCTGTTTGGGTGATGTTCTTTTTTGCCCGCTCTACTTTAATAGTATTTTTCATGCCTTTAAAAAATGAAAGTAATGATAGCAAAAAGTACAACGCATATTAACACGTAAGCCAGTATCCCCCATTTATTTTTGTCAACATTTTTCAAGTTCTCTACAAGGCCCTTGTCTTCATATTCCCAAAGAAAATCGAAATGCAATCCCACATTAAATACGAGCAGATACATTAATAGGGCCATAGTTGGGAACATGTACAAAACTTCTGTTGACAGGTTCAAATTATTCAATTTTAAAGTATAGATTAGCGAAAAGCTTAGCAAAATACCCACCAACAGGCAAAAAGCAAATTGCATCGCATTTGCCCGAACTTTTTTCACCCTTTCATCATCATTCTTTTCTTTGCTAAATGCCATGATATAAAAACCAAAAAGAGTACCCCAGAGAAATACCAAGTAATTCTGATCAGCGCTTAGCTGATGAAATAGGGAAAATTTCCAAATTTTTGCAGCGATAATTGTTAAAACCCCAATAGCCGATACAATGGTACCCGCATCTTTGGAGCGGTAGTCATACATTAATGTTAATCCTTTCATTTTTTTGTTTTTATTTAATTTTATTATAGTTTGCTTGTACAAAAGTACAGCAAGCTTTTATAAAATACAAATAAACTTTACTTTTATTTTCAATATTTTTTTGATTATAGCTGTAATTTATTAATTATCAAGCCCCCGTGTCATTTGTATCTTGGCAAAAAATCTGAAGGATGATGCGCGACATGTTGAATCTTCGAGTTCCTTGTCAAAGTTTGAAGGAATACAGTATAATTTTTCTTTATCTTGCATTTGCATTAGCGCCCTGCTTTGAACCCTCTTGTGGCTGGAGAGTATTATACCCAAAATTGAATTGATATAATAGCATTAATAATATCCATAAAAAAATAAAGCTTATGTCTGAAAATCCATCATCTTTTGATCGCTTCAATAATTCGATAAATAGCTCCATCACCCTGAAATTGATTTCGGTAGGCATTCTCATTCTTATCCTGCTTATTCCGGAAAACATGGTCAGTTCCTTGATTAGTCAGAGAGAATCCAGGCATAACGAAGCAATAGAAGAAATAACAGGAAAATGGGGGGCGCAACAAACAATTACAGGCCCAATTTTAAATCTCCCCTGTAAGATTTCAGCAATAAAATCCGAAAAGGAAGATTCAATAAACTCTGAGACATTGCATTATTTGCCTGAAGTGTTAAATATTAAAGGCACATTGAAACCGGAGGTGCGCTATCGCGGAATATATGAGGCTGTAGTGTATCTTTCTGTCCTACACATTGACGGCATCTTTAAAGCCCCTCGCTTTAAGGAACTTATAGCTTCAGAAGATCAACTAATTAAAAACAAAACCTATATATCTCTTGGCATACCCGACCTTAGAGGCATAAAAGATACCATCATTTTAAAGTGGAATAATAAATCTATAGCTTTTGATCCAGGGATTGATGATAAAGATATTGTTGCATCAGGCTTAAGTGCACCAATTTCTTTTGATGATATTAAGGAGAATAATACTTTTTCAATAGATATAGAACTAAACGGAAGTGCGGGTATCAATTTTGTTCCAATTGGCAAGATCACATCAGTACATCTTCAATCATCGTGGGAAAGTCCCAGTTTTGATGGAGCATTTTTGCCTGACAGCCATGATATTACCAGTAGAGGCTTTGATGCCAGGTGGCGGATATTGCATCTTAACAGGAACTATCCTCAACAATGGAAGGGAAGTAAATTCAGTACTGAAAATTCTGAATTTGGAGTAAAATTGATCATCCCGGCAGATGTCTATCAACAAACTACGCGTACATCCAAATATGCGATACTTCTCATATCCCTTTCGTTTATTATTTTCTTTTTTATTGAGGTATTAAATCACCTTCGCATTCATCCTCTTCAATACCTGCTTGTAGGCATTGCACTTTGCATTTTTTATACACTTCTTCTTTCCATTTCAGAGTTTATTGCTTTTGGGTACACCTATCTAATAGCCTCAATTGCCACTATTGGCCTCATTACTTCCTATTCAGTCAATATTTTCAGGAGCGCAAAGTTCTCTGCTATGTTTGGCGGATTGCTCACGGTTCTATACCTATTCATTTATATCATCATCAGGCTAGAGGATACCGCATTACTCATTGGCAGCATCGGCTTGTTCCTGATTATCGCATTTCTGATGTACCTAAGCCGTAAAGTGAAATGGTACAATGAACCAAAAAAGGATAATGAAAAAATTGATTAGTATTTGGGTTTGACTACATGCCAGTAAATAAAAATTGAACCTTCTCAATCATCATGTTTATAAACGTTAAGTATTAAAAACTTTAATTTTTATATTTATGAATAAATCATCATTATTAATACTGATAACATTAGTCATTTCGACTATTTCCGCTAAAGCCCAGGGGATTCTTTATTCAGGTGAAGATGTTTATAAAGAGAAATTGGATACCAATGTCTATGATGCTCGTATGCTGCTGTTTAGCAATAAAATATTAGTATTATATAAAAATAAAACACGCAAGAAAGTTCCTGATAAAAGCGTTTGGGGATTCGAGAACAGGCAAGGTGAAAAGTTTAGGTATTGGAAGGGAGAATTTTATCAAATAAAGGATGCCGGTAAATTATCAATTTATATGGGCCCGGTACATGATAGGCACGAGCAGTATTATTTTAGCAAGGATATTTCCGGTGACATATTTGTCTTGAGAAAAAGAAACCTGCATAAAATGTATCCTGATAATAATTGCTTTTTACAAAGAGTAGATAAGTATTGCAAGGGTATTTTTCATGATAGCCAGGATTTTGACAGGCGAACAAAACACTTTGTTGTTCAAAATTTCTTTAGGGATTGTTAGGAAAAAATTTGGCAATTATTTCCGCGGTCCGTGTCTCACAGACCGCAAAATTTCAGGGTTTTATGAAGGTTAAGCCATGGGAAACTCTAGATTGCAATAATAAAAGAACTTATTAAATTAACCTTTTTCCTTCATTTCTTTTTGCACTTCAAATAGCACGTCGGTAGTAACAAAGTCTGTAAACCCTTTTTTCGCAAGGCCTTTTATTAGGGCCTTATCCCCACTCCAAATTTTGCATCGAAAGTGTTTTGAAAAAGCGACATATTGAACATCATTTGGGTCAACATCAGCAACAAGTTTTTCGGCTGCGATCCATGCAGATTGTTTAATTTGTTCCTCAGAAATAAATTTAATATCTCTACAAACTTGATATTCCGCTTCTCTTACTTGTTCAATTGTCATTCCTGAAATTTTGGTTAGCCTTGCATAGTGTTTGTAAATCTCCGATCGCAAAAAATCAGGCGCAATAAAATTAAAATATTTGCCGGAATTTATTAGCAGATCCCCGATTTTGCCGTTTGAGTTGACAATGGCGCTAAATACAACGTTGGCATCAACAATTACTCTCACTTAATAAGTCGCTTACGGTTTTTTGCCCACCAGTCAGCATTTACTTCATCGGCAAGTTTATCTACATCTTGTTGCTTAGCCTTGCTTTTGGTAGTGGCCTCAAGATATTTTACATAATCAATTAGGCGTTGAAGTTTGAAACTATCAAGAGAAGAGGTAACCGTAATGGTTATTTGATTGCGCTTTGACCATTCTATTTGCATGGCATCCTTTATTTAACTCAACAAAGTTACTAAAAAATAAAAGTAATTGTCATTTGAGCGACTTCCTTTAATCTCATTTCCGCGGAGGTGAGACACAGACCGCAATTTTTCAGGGTGTTATACAAATGCCAGTCCGTGAATAGGAGATCATGGGATTGGTAGCGAGATATTATTCTACCAAATCCCTCAGTCCCTTTTGAAAGGGGGAATCCCAAAAAGTGTGTCCTTTGTCCCAAATATTTCTTTTCCTATATTATATTTCTTTTCAATCAAATAAAAAAAATCCTCCAATTTTAGTTTGCAATACAAACAACATGTATATTTGCAACCTGATTTAAGAAATGCAAATTAAAATACCATGGAAACACCTGAACCCAATCTTGACCCCAGTGAAAGCCTGAAGCTGATAACTGAGACCATTAGCAAAACAAAAGAAGACCTCAAAGAGCATGGCTTTTGTTTTATGTTGTGGGGTTGGCTGATAGCGATAGCCAGTATTTCTTTTTATATGCTGCATCACTTCACTGATTTTAAATATTATTTTTTGCCGTTCCCGGTATTGGTAGCTATTGGTATTGTTGTTACATTATTGTATTACCGTCGGCGCCGGGATTTGTCTGAGACTTACTTAACTTACTACCTTAAAAGGATGTGGATTGTATTGGCTAGCTGTTTTATAATTGTGGTATTGGCCAATGTTTTTCAGCATCATCAGCCATTCATGTACACTATTTTAATTGGCGGTATTGGTACATTGGTTTCAGGAATTGTGCTAAGGTTCAGGCCACTATTAGTGGGTGGTGTTTTGTTCCTGGTGGCATATATTTTTAGTGTGGATGTACAGCAACAATTAATACCACTTATACAAGGTATTGCCGTCATTACAGGATATCTTATTCCGGGTTATTTACTTAAATACAGCAAAGCCTAATGTACAAGGATTTAGATCCGGTATTGAATACACCTGTGCGTCTTGCAATTGTTTCTGTATTGATAAAAATGAAACAGGCTGATTTTAACTACCTGATGGAGATAACAAATACCACCCAGGGCAACCTGAGCCACCAGATAAAAAAACTAAACGAAGCAGAATATATTGAAGTGATTAAAACCTTTAAAGGGAATTATCCCCATACCATCTGTAAACTGACCAGGAAGGGTAAGACTGCCTTTGCAAAATATGTAGAAGATATAAAAAATTACCTGCACTTGTAAAAACTTTTTTTTGCAATTATGGTTTGCATTGCAAACTACATTAATATAAAAAACTATTAATAAAATATAAAACAGCTTACTAATTCATCAAATTACTATACTTAAACCTTTGCGTCTTAGCGCCTTTGCGAGACATTCTTTTTTATTTTATTTAGTCTTATGCGAGCTAAAATAATTTTTAACTTTAAAACAATAAACAAAATGGAAACTCAATCAGAAATCACAACTAAAACCATTCGCCATCCTGGTCCTCCATTATGGCTACCTGCTATTAGCTTTATGCTCTTTTTCAATTTGGGCTTATTTTTCGTGACCAGCTTTGGGGGAGCGCCTTATTTCCCTGGCCCATGGGAAACGGCGGAAGTAATTCAAAAGTTTTTTCTTGCCCGTCCATCAGCCGTTATTCTCTGTGCCTTTTTTCAATTTGGCTCTGCTATTCCATTGGGAATCTTTACCGTTGTAGCCGTGAGTCAAATGCGCTTTCTGGGTGCAAAAGTGGCAGGTACGTATGTAGCTTTGTTTGGTGGCATTATTACGGTGGTTAATATTATGGCATCCACGATGGTGATGTGGGCAATGGCGCATCCCGGAGTAGCGAATGATACTAATCTTGTTAATGCATTATATTATCTTCAATTCGGCTTTGGAGGCGTAGGCTTTTCAGTACCATTGGGACTTTTAATTGCTGGTATTTCAATCCCCGCCCTCATCATGAAATTACTTCCGAAATGGCTATGCATCTTTGGCATTATCCTTGGCGTATTTGGCATATTCAGTTGGTTTGATCTTGTATTTCCACAAGCACTGTTTTTGATACCACTTACCAGGTTCCCAGGTTTTGTATGGTTTATTTTGGTAGGGTTTAAATTGCCGGGGAGGAAGAGGGTAGTGTGATATTTGGCGTAAGGAAAACATAGGTCTAAATAAATTAAGGGAGTTATAAAGATACTGATTTGTGAGGAACAGACCAGGCCAAATACCAGGGGAAAGAATACTTTGACAAACAGTACTCGAACAAAAGTTATCAGATAATAAACATTAAATTGCAAAGATTAAAGGACAATCAACAAGAACAGATCAAAATAGATATGAAATTTAAAAAATGCCTGTCAATTTTGGGTTTTTAACACATTAAAAACGTTTTGTTTGACAATTTATGTTTAAGGTCAAGTATAAGCGCATTGTTTGGACAAGTATTCCGGTCTTTGAGTACACCGGGGAAAATATTTTAAAATTGAGGTTTAGTGTTAATAAAACAAATAATAATTGCTCAAATAAATAACATGTGCAAAAAGCATCAAATTAAAGGACTTGTTTGTTGGATGTCTTTTTTTGCGTATAATGTTTTTCTTACCTCATTTAATGTTTCAGCCCAGACATGGATAAAATACTATCCCATTTATGGAAATTCGGGCATCACACCAGCCATTGAAACTTATGACAAAGGATTTTATGTAGCAGAATCTGATGGTGCTTATGGCCATATCAGGATATATAAAACAGATGTTAACGGTAATATACTTTGGCAACGTTCCATTAGCAATTATTTGCAATCTCCACAAATAGGTGGTATTGCCAAAACCACAGATGGCGGTCTTTTAATAACAGGCGCCATTACAATTTTGGACACAGCCAACGATAATTTTTTACTAAAACTAAATGCCTGTGGACAAGTGGAATGGAGCAAAATATATGCCTTAAACCGATATAGTATAGGAGGCCCTGTGTATGTGGCAACAAATGGCGACATTATGGTTTCGTCGTTTATAGATATTGGGATCAATTATTATAACGAATGGATCTTTCGCACAGATTCTAACGGAAACCTCAAATGGCAATATTTTGACAATGTCTTTTTGAGCAATATGTTTATTGATAAAAATGAAAATACAATATCTACTGGTCGTGTTTACCTATCCTACCCAAACAATCCAAATATAGAATATATTAAAAGTGCAATTAACAAAATTGATACTTCGGGCCTACTTGTATGGTCGTCAAATTATAGCGTAATAAACCATGTAAATTGTTCTGGAGCAGCAAGTATACAGACCGCCGACAACGGATACCTTACCGTCGGTGAGAGGCGGGACCTACGTAGCACCACTGCGGCCCTTTTTTTGATAAAATATGATTCGGTTGGCAAGCCTGAATGGGGCAGGCTTTTTGGTGATACAACAAAGATCGAAAACCCATTAAATATTTTGACCATGAATGATAGCACTTATCTTGTATCAGCATTTAGCGACAAGGGTACAAATGATAACCGGGCAGACCTTAAATTATTCAAAATAAATGCGCAGGGCCGGGTTTTAAAGGAAGTTACATATCCCAATAAAGGTAACGATTGGACTATGTATAATCTCACATCAACAAATGACAATAAATATTTGATAGCAGGTGAATATATAGGGGGATCAATGTTTCTGTTGAAATTTAACAGCGATCTTTTATCCGATACTTTTTATTCAAATGACAAAAACAAATATGATTATTTATGCGGTCATCCTATAAATCCTGACACGATCATTTATTTATCAACTGATACAGTACATATTAAAGTGCCAACTCATGGAGCGGGTATAGAACCCAAAAAATATGGCTCAAATCGTTTTTATGCTTTCCCAAACCCAACTAATGATAAAATTAATATTGATTATAAATTACAAAACGATGCTGAAGTTCAATTGGAGATTTTAAACCTGCAAGGACAAGTAGTATTTAGCCATAATTATGGGAAACAACCATGTGGAGAACATGTAGATGAATTTGATGCACAAGCTCTAGCTCCAGGCATTTATATCTACAAGCTAAACATTGATGGCTCTAATTATCATAATAAATTTGTAAAAAAATGGTAAATAAGAAATCTATAATACTATTAACAGGACTAAGCTTCATTATCTTCTGCCAAAGCTGTCATAATAAACAGCCGCAAATTACTCCTGTTGACTGCGCAAATTTCCCTGCGCCAACAAGTAGTTTTGGATATGACTATACTTCAGCCGATACCACAAATTATACACCGTATTATAACCCTTCAAACAATAATGAAATTGTTTTTACAAGGTATGTAATTATGACAGACACAATAACCCAAAGCACATCATATGACGTTAAACTTTATAAAGCGAATATTATATCTGGCAATACTTTCACAATCGGCACTTTCTCTGGCTGGCCCAAATGGGGCAGTACTGGATGGATAGTGATTGGAGGTAATGGGGATAATATTTGCAAAATAAAAAGTGATGGCACAAACTTAACACAGCTTACCCACAGTGATTTTAATTATGATCCGGACTGGAGTCCTGATGGCAACAAGATCGTATTTAGAAAGGATGTAAATAATACTGCTGCAATGCTATATATTATGAATTCGGATGGGTCCAATCAAGTAATTTTCGATTCTGTTAAAGGTGCTTTTGTACCTTCATGGTCACCAGATGGCAAAAAAATAGCTTACTACGTTGATATAAATGAAAGCGGCTATTTAAGTTATACAGACACAACAACACATCAAAAAGTAATTTTGTCAGATTTGGATAAAAATGAGCCAATTACGAGCATATCCTGGTTCCCAGATTCTAAATGGGTAATCTGGGCAACTCGGAAAGGGCTTTATAAAATTAACGTTGATACTAAAGAAAAAATAAAACTTCGCTCAAACTGCGATTCCAGGCAATATAATTGCCCGTCCGTATCTGCTGACGGCATAAATTTTATTTTATACAGAGTCGACAGCAAAATTATTAAAGCTAATACTGTTTACACTACCAGAAATATTTATATGATGAATGCAGACGGCACAAATGAGACTAAAGTCAATTTGAAGTGAGATTATAATCAAATTTAAAATTCCCCGTTCTCTCAAGTCTTTCGAAGCGCGACTTGTGAGTAAAGAATGGGTACAGCCTATTGACCTTCTATAAGTTAACAATAACGGAATTTCAGATAAACACTTAATTTCGTGTTATGACAATCAAAGAACTAAATAAAAAGAAAATTCCGATTTTTAAACTCAATCCTGAACTGGAAAAGTACGAGAAACTTCCCATATTTCAAGCTAAAGTAGATGCTGCAAATGAAACACTAAAGAGAGTTGGTGTTCCTAAAATGCAAAAGTTAAAAGTTTAGTACTTCGTCCTACAGTTCCCGTTCTCAGGTTCTCGCAGGTCTTCCGAAGGGCGACTTGTAAGTAAAGAATGAGTACCTTATATTATCAACTTCAAGTCTGAAGACTTTATTCTATTCTTAAGTTCCGAGTGACACTTCGTTTAACACCCGATACGACGAGAAACAACTAAGTAAAGGACTAATTGGTGAATAAATACTATTTTTGAATTTTTATGTGGTTATTTTAGTTTTATATTGAAAGTTCGCGATCTAATAAATTTGTTAAAAGAGGATGGATGGTTTCTCGTAAGACAGAAAGGAAGTCACAAACAATACAAACACCCTTATAAAAAAGGACTTGTGACGGTTTCCAGCCATAAGGATTCTGACGAAATAGCACCAGGGACAATGAATAGTATTTATAAACAAGCACAATTAAAAAAATGATCAGGTTTTTGGTAATTTACGAAAAAACAGAAAATGGGTACTCGGCTTATGTGCCTGATTTACCTGGTGTTATTGCTACCGGGAAAACCAAGAGCATGACCGAAAAAAATATCTCCGAAGCCATTCAATTTCATCTTGAAGGATTGAAATTGGAAAAGTTGCCCATACCTAAATCCAGTTCAGTAGGCGAAACTCTTGTTTTTGCTTTGTAAAACATACCTCTTACTTCGCAGTTTTTTCAAAGAGCACTTTTTATTGATTATAGTCCTGTAGGGACGACATATTGGTAGAAAGAACAATATTGGGATGTTTCAGAGTGCCGTAGGTACGACATATTTCTATTTAGAGATGAGAAATGTGCCATCCCTAACGGGATTCAAAAACATATTCTACTCCATTTTTACTACAAATATTTCATCCCTAACGGGATTATTAATTCCCATTATTCACAGCCTGCATTTTGCCCCAAAATTCCCAAATATCTCCCAAAACTGGGTATGTGGATAACTTTATTGAAAAATATTTATTTGCAAATCAATGTGTTAACATTTTTTAACTAAAAAAGAACGCAACGATTTTCATCTCGCTATATATGTATATGTGAGGAGTAAGGAATAAGGGGTCAGGAGTCAGGAAAAAGTTGACAGTTGACAGTGGGACAGTTGACAGCGGACAGTCGATGAAGAGTAAGTAGTAAATGGTAAAAAGTAAGTAGTATAAACCTACTCCAAATAATGAATCAAAATACGAACATATTCAATAACCAACAACGATCAACTATCAACAAACAACTTTTCAAAAACACCCTTTCAAGCATTTTGGACAGTTATTTTATGAATTTTATTGTTATCGATAGTTATTCTATAGTTAATGTTGCGATTAGTTAATTGAAAAACAAAATGTTATGATCAATTTGAATACAAAAAGTATTGTTAAAACTATAAAACAATCAATTATTGGCCGAAAAAGGATCATCCGTGCGTCTTTCTCATTACTCAATTCTCACTACCCATTACCGGGCAATGGTCAGAATGCCAGGCATCGTTTAGGTAATCTGCTTCTTCTATTTTGTCTTTTAGGGCATGGCTCACTAATGAATAATCGATGCGCCAACCTTTATTTTCCTGCCTTATTCTCGGACCGAAACGCTGTGTCCACCAGGAGTATTTTACATCATTTGGGTGCATGTGCCTATAGCTATCCACAAAACCCATTTCTATGAATTTACCAAGCCATTCCCGTTCATCAGGCAAGAAACCCGAGCTCTTTTTGTTCCCTATAGGATCATGAATATCAATAGGATGATGGCAAATGTTTATATCGCCTGAGATTACTAGTTTCGGCCTTGTTTTGAGGAGATTTTCGATATATACATAGAAATAATTGCAAAACTCCATCTTAAAACTTTGCCTTTCATCACCACTGGTGCCAGATGGTAGGTATAGTGAAATAAAAGATGTATCCCCAAAGTCTGCTCTTAGCACTCTTCCTTCAAAGTCATATAAATCATGATCGATTCCCTCAACTACAAGATCGGGCTTTTGTTTACTCAAAATTGCTACCCCGCTATATCCTTTTTTCTGTGCCGGATACCAGTTGCAATGATAGCCCTCTACTTCAAACAAGTAAGCATCAAACTGTCCGGGCTGAGCTTTTATTTCCTGCAGACAAAGCAGGTCTGGTTTTTCTTTGGCGAGCCAACCTGTAAGATTTTTTGTCATGGCTGCACGAATGCCGTTTACGTTGTATGAGATAACTTTCATAGAATTAAATTAGTGAGTTGGCGAATTGGTGATTTAGTGATTAAAGATAAAACTAAAATTTAAACTGATAAATTCTTGCCCGCAATTTCGATATTTTTTGTTTTC
>Ga0207068_1187_pt1 | contig 17042 bp, 10 predicted proteins | sample Alteio_BWMinCont_23_FD_153475 | JGI IMG/M metagenome (GOLD analysis project Ga0207068, IMG submission 153475) | Enriched cells from forest soil in Barre Woods Harvard Forest LTER site, Petersham, Massachusetts, United States -... | ecosystem: Environmental > Terrestrial > Soil > Temperate forest >... | reverse complement strand
GAATCTGCCAGCTTTGTAATTAATCTGCCTATGGCATCATATACAATAATGTGTATGTGGGCAGCTTTGTCAAGATCTATTTGAATTTGAGTGAAGTTTTCAAAGGGGTTTGGGAATATTTTAATATAAAAAAAAGGAGTGGGGAAATAGTGAATTTTTATGGTAGTATCAAAACCGGACGAGCAGCCAAAAGCTGAACCAACCGTTAAAGATACCTTGATGAGGGAATCGATACTAAATGGATATTGGTGTCTTATTTTATATAGACTTCCTGTTGTTCCATCTCCTAATATCCATGAATAATACTGTTCATTTGAATCAAGGGCAGTATAAATATAATTTGGACTATCTTTTTCAATTTTGAAATGCGCATCCGGATTTGGTCTGATGATAACTTGTTTGATGCCAGTACCATTGCAACTGTTACTATTAGTTTCCATTACAATAATTGTATCCAAGCCGAAATCAAATTTTATGGCTATACGATTTGTTCCTTGACCTGAAATTATTTTGCCCCCTTTTATTATCCATTTATAAGTTGCTCCTGAATCAGGATTTACAAGGTATGTTGCTGGTGTATCATTTCCGCAAATCATATCAGAACCAACAATAATTGGTTTAGGCAATTGATTTACGTACACCAATGTTGAATCTTTGTTGCTGCAACCTGTAATAGGATTAGTTTCCGTTAATATATACCTTTTGGATATTAATGGACTGTCAGTTGTCTGTGGCAAAGTTGAGGTATATCCTGTTGGATTACTTGCCCATGCATAATTATCCCCTGGCGTGCCATTATATCCAATAGTAACTTTATCCCCGGCGCAAATGATGTGTGAAATTCCTGCCTTTGGTATAGGCAGGGGATTAACTTTTATGACAACAGAATCCGATTTACTACATCCTGTTCCTGTGATTGTTTCTGTAAGAAAATATACAGTTGATATCAATGGTATTACGAATGGATTTGATTGGGTAGATGAAAAACCAACTGGACTTGAGCGCCAGGAATACGAATGCCCAATTTGCGATTTTGATCCTAGAGAAATGCCGATAACCTCACAAATGGTCTCGTTTTTTCCAGCAAAAGCCAATGGCAACGGATTTACAATAACAATGGCAAAATCTGTTTTTGAGCATCCCGAAGATAATATAGTTTCAGTTAAAAAATAGGTGGTTGTAGAGGTGGGGATAATTATTGGGTTATTGATTGTAGAACTAAACCCAGCAGGGTTTGATGACCAAAGATAAGTATCTCCATTAGCATTAGAGTTACCTAAGACAATACTATTACTATCGCATACTGCATGGTTGCCTCCTGCATTTGGCTTAGGTGTTGGATTGACTTGGATAATAGCAGAATCATTTCTTTTACACCCTGCTCCAATTACCGATTCTGTTAAATAATAAGTGGTTGTAATGGTTGGACTAATGGCTGGATTACTTAATGTTGAAGTAAATCCCGATGGATTAGAAGTCCATAAATAAGAATATCCATTTACATTATTAGTTCCAATTTTAATAACCTTGCCATCGCAAATAGTGTGATTACCACCGGCATCTAATCCTGGAAACGGGGCAAGATATATGGTTGCCGAATCAGTTTTTGTACAGCCGGTTGCCGAGATAGTTTCTTTTAAAATATAAATAGTGGTATCCATGGGGCTTACAATTGGATTGCTCGAGGTAGAACTAAATCCAGCAGGATAGGAAGACCAGGAATAAATATGTCCGTTTGTTGGCGGAGCGCCTAAATTTATCTGGGTTCCACTTCCGGAACAAATAACATGGCTGCCACCCGTAATGGCTAGGGGAGAAGGATTTACATGTATAATAGCTGAATCAACATTAGTGCAACCTGTTTTAGCGATTGTTTCGATTAAATAATAAGTTGTTGTTGAATCAGGAGTTACAACAGGGTTACTGAGTGTAGATGAAAAACCAATAGGAATAGAAGACCAATTGTAATTATTACCATTGACAGAGGAACTTCCCAACTGGATAATTCTACCACCACATAAAGTATGATCGCCGCCAGCATTTGCATTTGGAAGAGTATTTACTTTTAATATAATTTTCGCGCTGTCATTTCTTGGGAATGAATCTTTTACTCCGTTAGGTAATGATGTCCATACCCTTAAGGTATCAGTTCCTGAGTTGAATGGGAAATTTGGAATAGTAACATTGGTGGTGTTGCCTGAATTTAAAACTCCTTTCCAGATATAAATTTGCGGCAAATTATTGTTAATTTTTAAGTTTATTATTACGGAATCAAGTTGAACGGTTCCATAATTTTTCAACTTAACAATCACATTTTTATTCGATGCACAAAATGTATTTATTGGGCTGTCAATGTCATAGATTCCTGCATCTGTGAGAAATAAGTGAAATTTGGCGACGAAACCATCAAAATTATTTCCCGAACTTTTACGGGAACTGTGATAGGCACCTGAAGTCGCAATTTTATTATCACTTTGGGTATTGCCTGTCATATAGACATTTCCAAAATTATCTGCACTTACACCTAAGCCCGCATCATCGCCTGTGCCGCCAAAGTAAGAAGCCCAGGTTATCCCACCCGAACTATCGAATTTTGCAATTACAGCATCATTCTTACCGCCATTATAATTTTGATAGGCCCCGCCTGTCGCCACGCCGTTGCTTTGTGACAATCCGGAAATATAAATATTGCTTTGATAATCTATACTTAAACTATTAATTGCGTCCTCAGCGCTTCCTCCAAAATAGGTACCCCATATACGTTTTCCTGTACTGTTGAATTTACAAAGGAATCCATCTGGACCGCCTAATCCCAAACCCGAACCGATTACCGTATTATAAGATCCTGAACTTGCTATATCAATACTGCTTGATGTTGTACCTGCCATATACACATTTCCCGATGCATCAGTGCCTATTGCATAACCATAGGTTAAATTATTTTTGCCGTAGTAGCTGGCCCAAATCTTAGCTCCTGAACTGCTGAATTTGGCAATGTAAGCAATTTGAGTACTGCCGTCAAATGATGTCTCATAAGTGCCGGAAGTTGCTATATTATTGCTGCTTGTGGTAATACCTGATAAATATAGGTTCCCCGAAATATCTGTATTGAGACCAAATCCCCAATCCGTACCGCTTCCTCCAAAAAAAGTAGCCCATATAATGCTTCCGGAACTATTAAATTTTGCCAGATAAGCGTCATCCCCGCCGCCTGATGAAGTCTGGTAGGTACCGGAAGTTGCTATGCCGCTTGTGCTTAAAGTAGTCCCGGTAATATAAACATTCTCATTATAATCAGTGGTTATCCCAATCCCGAAGTCAATACTGTTTCCGCCATAATAACTCGACCAAACCAGGCTTCCTGATGGACTGAATTTAGCGACATAAGCGTCAGAACTGCCGCCACCAAATGCAGTTTGGTATGCTCCGGCAGTAGCAAGTCCATTTTTTATTGTTGTAAAGCCTGTCATATATACATTACCCGAAGCGCCTGAAGCAATAGCGGGCGGCCAGGTGTTACCGCCTCCACTGCCATAGAAATAGGTTGCCCATTTAAGACTCCCGGAACTGTCAAATTTTGCAATAAAGTCATTTGCAAATCCATTGTAAAAAGAGGTCTGATAGGCACCTGATGTGGCTATGCCACTCGTACTTAGTGTGTATCCCGCAATAAAGACATTAATCGATTGATCGGTGGCAATACTTGTACTTTCATTATCAATGCTTCCTCCAAAATAAGTAGCCCAGTCCAGACCAGGATCAATTACAAGTTTGAGGTTTTTATTGTATACCGGGACCAAAAAACCAATATTATTATTTCCCCCCATTTTATAAAAGCAGCTAATATTTTGGTTGGTATCGCCTGTATATGTCTTCAAACCACCTTCTTGTATGTAACCCAATCTATTTGCATAATGAAAACCTAATTTATTTTGAAGCGTTCTTATTGTGTCAGACCCATTCCATTTCATCTGGATATTATTTACATTTCCGCCAGGAAAAACAATGAAGGAATATTCCAAACTATGGTTTTTATCGACCTTCAAAACCAGATCTATATATGGATATATGTCTTTATATGTTAATGCTTTATAGGTATGTACATTTATAATTCCATGATCGGCATCACTTGTTGTATAATAGTTTTCGTAATATTCTTGTTGAGAAGATGGGATTATTTCAGCATTTTGATTCGAGCCGATTAAGACAAGATCCATGCGGGCGGTTGTTATTGTAGAGGGTTGCCGAAGTTTACGCTTCATTGGATCAAATCCCCCTGCCCCCTTTTCTGAAAGAGGGATTCGCGTATCACTTGTCTTGGAGACTATTGTATCGTTGGTAGTTTCTACTTTTGCAAAAACGAAACTAATTGAATTAGACTTGCAATAGATATTTAGACCACGCTGTTGACCATAATATTTAATTTCAGGCAAAAACAGGCCCTTTTCATCAACTAATTGTCCTTTGTTTTCCATGAACGAAAAAGGCTTACTTTTTTGCATAGTTGTTTGGAAAGCAAGTCTTTGGGCATTGCAGGGCAATAGATAAGACAAAAGAAGTCCGAATATGAGGAGTTTTGGCTTCATTAGTTTTGATATCGAAAGCAGTTGATTATTCAAAATTAATGAATAATTGGACGAGTCGTATTTTTTATTTGAATTGATAATAAGGCTTTATCTATTTATAAAATAGTGAAAGTTTCGTTGAGGGAGGAGTTTATTGTTTGCTATGAATCACTTAAAATCCTAAATTTGCACCGCTAGAAATTAGATATATGATTAAAATAACTTTCCCCGATGGTAGGGTAAATGAATATGAAAAAGGTATTACCGGCCTTGAAATAGCACAGAAGATTAACCAAAAACTTGGTAAGGAATCTTTGGGCATTGTTGTTAATGGGGAAACTCGTGACTTGACTCGTCCTATTGATACAGATGCGACAGTTAAATTACTATTATGGGATGATGATGAGGGTAAAAAAGTAATGTGGCATTCTTCAGCACACTTAATGGCTGAAGCGTTGGAAGAATTATACCCCGGTGTTAAGTTTGGTATTGGTCCGCCTGTTGCAAACGGCTATTACTATGATATCGATCTTGGAGATCATGAAATAACAGCGTCTGAATTGGCAATGATAGAGAAAATGATGCTTGATCTTGCCCGCAAAGATGAAAAATTTGTGCGCAAAGAAGTTAGCAAAGTTGCAGCAATAGATTATTTTACCAAAAAAGGAGATGAATATAAATTAGAACTCTTGCAGCTTCATTTACTGCAACTATTTCTGACTGTGGTGGCAATCTGCTTTTTTATGTAAGCGGCAATTCCATATATAACCGATTTAATAATGTTATGCCTCTTGGGTATATGAACGTAGCTGCAAATAACAATTTTGGCCCTTTGGCCATAGTACAAGTACCTCATGATTCTTTCAGGTTTTATGTTTTTGAAGGAATTCTGAATGCGGGTTTGTACTATTATATTGTAAATATGAAACTTGACAGCGGGAGAGGAGATGTAGAACAAAACTACCAGGGCATTTGGTTTGACCATCATACCAGTTCACTTGCTATTGTAATGCAGCCAAATGATACGGATTTTTGGCTTGTAAATCTGGCGCGCGCTGACACACTCTATGTTTATCCTGTAACTTCTTCCGGAATTGGCAAACCCAAAAAACAAGGGATAATAAACGTTGGGAATAATTATTATAACCTTAGGATACGACCCGACCACAAAGGAGATAAAATTGCATTTGCAGGAATATATAATAAATTAACTGCAAATACAGGTCTTTTATACAGTTTCAATAACAAAGTTGGGGTCGTATCCTTACCGAAATATTATTGTGATACATTTGGACTTACCGATGTCGAATTTTCACCAAACGATTCATTGCTTTATTGTACTGTCCTCAACAATCACGCTTCTATTGTCCAATTCAATCCTAATGTTCCTGATATAAATACTTCTGCAATTAAAGTATTGAATAGTAATAAGTACGCTGCCTATGGGTTGCAATTGGCTTCAAACAATAAAATTTACTTTACCGGGATTGATACTTTTAAGTACCTTGGCGCAATAAATTCTCCTGACAACATTGGTTCAGCGTGTAATGTTCAACCTCTTGCAATTAACTTATATCCGTATGTGTCCGGTTATTCGCTTCCAAATATTTATGCTCCGGTAAGAAAATTAAAATGGATTTCCTCAAGTCCTTCCAATGGATGCCAGGATAGCATTAAATTTACAAACCTTTCTGATTCAGTTTATTTCAATAGTTTTAAATGGTTCTTTGGGGATGGTGACAGCTCATCATTGTTTGCCCCTTCCCATAAATATCTGAAAAAAGGCAAATATAATGTTACACTTGTAGGAATAAATATCTGCGATTCAAAGCAATATTATAATGACAGTATTTTTGTACAAGTACCTGCAGAAGCTGGTTTTAAAATTGATACAATAATTTATACTTGCCAAAATTCCAACATAGTATTACGAAATAGCTTTAAGGACCGTTCCCAATTTTTCATTTATAATTATGGTGATGGTACTGACCTAACTAAAGATACTACACATATTTATATAAAACCCGGTATATATACCGTTACCCAGTCAGTTAGTAATGGAATTTGTCCTGATACTTTGAGAAGGAAGATCACAATATTAGCCGTTCCAAAGCCGAACGTGGGAGGCGCGCAAAAAATTTGTTCTGGGAATTCAATCACAATTGGTGAGCCATTTACTGAGGGCCATATATATAGCTGGGCATCTGTGCCTTCTGGTTACTCTTCAACACTCAGCTCTGGGACCATTATTCCGAGAACTAGTACAACTTATTATTTAACTGAGTCAATTTTAGGCGTAAGCTGCAGCGTTACTGATTCTGCTATCGTTACTGTAAACGATATACCTAATGCTTTGCCAATTCACAACCTTGCTATCTGTAATGGAAATAAAATAACCGTTGGAAATAGCTTAACAAATGGTCATTCTTATTTTTGGCATTCTAATCCGGCAGGTTTTACATCCACGACTGCAGATCCTATTGTGGCACCTGTCGCCTCATCCACTTATTACCTGACAGAAACAATTGCCAGTACAGGCTGTTCATCAATAGATTCTGAATTAGTAACCGTAAATCAATTACCCGTTCCTTTATCCGGACAAAATCAAACTATTTGCAATGGCACAGCATTGACAATTGGTACTAATCCAACTAGTGGTCATATTTATAATTGGACATCTAACCCCAAAGGTTTTAGTTCAGCCCAAAGCAATCCAAAAGCGAGTCCGAGTGTCAATACGATATACTTTCTAATGGAAACTATATGGTCTACTGGCTGTTCAAATACTGATTCAATTAAAATTTCAATAAATCCAACTCCAGATGCTACTACGGGTGAAAGCAGGAGCATTTGCAATGGAACCACCATTATCCTCGGTAACCCGTCTTCTGTAGATCATATCTACAGTTGGACATCAAATCCAGATAATTTCATTTCAAATAACAGTAACCCTAAAGTTAGTCCGAATGAGACGACAACCTATTATTTAACAGAAACAATTCTCTCAACCGGATGCACTACGATAGATACTATACAAATAGATGTAAAACCAGTTCCAAATGTATATGTCACAAACAATCAAACTATTTGCCAGGGCTTAAATATCAATTTAGGAATAGCATCAGATGGTGGCAAATCCTATTCCTGGACTTCCAAACCAGCAGGCTTTTTTTCAACTTCTGCAAATCCCCTGGTAACGCCACAAAATACTACAACCTATTTTCTGACAGAAACTATCAATCCAAATGGATGTTCCAGTACAGATTCGGTAACAATTAACGTCTCACCTATGCCCAAACCAAAAGCCGGTATTGACCAAATAATTTGCAAAGGGGATAAAGCAATATTAGGCTACGCCGGAGCAAATGGAGACAGTTACCAATGGAACCGCATACCTCCAGGATTTACTTCGACTCTTTCAAAAGTGACTGACAGTCCAACGGTATCCTCAACTTATATTCTCACCGAGACAAATAATATATCTAGTTGTACTTCAAATGATACAACAAAAATCTCCGTCGTAGAGGTAAAACCCGTAATATTAGGTAATGATACCATATGTGGTGATGTTATCCCGATAAGGTATAGGGTTAACTTTGCCAATGGTGCAACCTGGAATTGGAGAATAGCAAATGGAAAAATAATTTCTGGTGAGGATTCGACAATAGTGTTAATAAAACCTGGTTATGGAATAGATACCCTTGTTGTAACTGAAACCAATTTATTAGGCTGCAAAGGGACAAACTCTAAAACTATCCAGGTAAAACCTGGAGCGAATGCTCATTTTAATACGATTATTAATGGTACTGATTTCAGTTTTAATTCGGTTGATCCGCTTGGAAAATATTATAACTGGACCTTTGGAGATGGCACTTTTGGTAGTTTAAAACAGGAACAACATAATTATTCTTTCATAAAAGATTCAATGTTAAAAGTATCATTAACATTAACTTCTGATTACGGTTGCATGTCAACATTTGATACTTTAATCCATATTAAATCTCCAGCCCTAAATATATTAAATTTTCCAAATCCATTTAGTAACGAAACGAGCATTCAGATAGAACTCGACAAACCATCTCATATCCAAATCATAGTTTATGACGCCATTGGCAGGCAAATCACAACGCTTGCAAATAAGGATCAATCTTTAAGACAACAGTCTTATATTCTTGATGCTACAAGGTACAATTTAAATTCTGGAGTTTATTATTTGAAAATATTTGTAGATGATAAAATATATGTAAGGTCAGTGGTAAGACAATAATTGCTATTTGAGAATGTGAAAATTTGGGAATTTGAGAATTGGCTACGCTAAGCCAAATTCCTCAAATCCTTAAATCCACAAATTCTTAAATAGCCTACTTGGCATACAACTTATCCGCAATTTCCTTTTCTTCATTTGCTTTGCTGACATCGCCCAAGCCTCTATAGCATAAACTGCGGCCATCATGAGCTGCGGCATCTTTAGGATCGATTAGTAGCACTTTTGAAAAATAGCCAAGAGCATCATTGTAATTTTTAAGCTTATAAAGGCAATACCCAATTCCAAAATTTGGATTACGCTTATTAGGATCAAGGTCAAGTATCTTTTTGTAATCGTCAATAGCTTTTTGAAAACTATCCATATCCTGGTAGTATTTCCCGCGATCATATAAGGCTGCGGTATCTTTTGGATTTATTCGAATAGCACTTGTAAAATACTCCTCAGCTTTAGGGTCTTTTTTATCCTGGTATAGTAGTCCTAATATTACATAAGCATCAACATAGTCAGGTTTTAATTCTATTGCCTTCTGAAAATTTGAAATTGCCTTATCATACATTTTCATTTCCCGAAAATTATATCCCCTCCAAAAAAATGCTTCTGGTGTATTGCGATCTATTTTCAAAACCTCTTCAATATTGGTTAGGCTTTCTTCATTTTTAGCGCTGTTCACATATAATTCAGCTAATTTCAGATATACCATTTTGTTTTTTGGCTGACTTATTTTAAGTCTTTCCATAATATTGAGAGCATTTTTTACCGAGGGTTTCTTCATAAAAAGATCCGACATATAAAAATAATAACTTGCTTGTGCAGTATCCTTTTCTATGGCTGTCTTTGCATTTTCAAGCGCTTTTTCCAGGTTCCCTGCCTGATCATAAGCCTTTGATCTTTCAAAATATAATTTTGCATTATTAGGTTGATCAGCAATCGATTTATCAAGCGCAGCAATCCGTGCAGCCGGATCAGATATTTTTGATATTGAGTCAATAGCATTTTTATTCTCAACAACTTTCTTTTTTGAATCACAAGAGGTAAACGTCGTTAGCGATAATAGGAAGACAATATAGAATGTTGCAGATAAAAATTTGTAATTCATAGAAAATCTAACTTTTAGATAATGCAAAAATACGTTTTGTAATCGATAAGGTATCTGACAATATTTCAGATTTGTCGGATAGAAAAATTTTAGTCTCGCAAAATCGCAAAGAAAATAAACAACAGATTTTTTGACGCGATAAACTTTGCATCTTGGTGCCTTTGCGTGAAACCCTTAACTTTGTGAGATGAATAAATTATTATTTAAATATCTTCTTTTTATTGGAGCGGTAATGGTATCAGGATGCAAATCAAATAGCGACAAAAACAAAGAAGACCCCAACAAAGCACCCATGTTCAGGCCTATCCACCATTCTAAAGATTCCGCAACCGCTGTTCGATGAATCTCTCAAACCTACAAGGTTTTATTTCGCTATCGCATATCAAACACAATCAGTTTAATATCTACTTACAAAAACCAACAACGATTAACTAACAACGATCAACGATTTAGTATTCCCTCTTCGGATCAAATGCCTCCATGTAGTCGGCTATTTTTCTTAAAAAGCTACCACCCAGCATTCCATCAACTACCCTATGGTCATACGATAAGGAAAGGAACATCATGTGCCTAATGGCGATGATATCACCATATTCAGTTTCTAATACCACAGGTTTCTTCTTAATAGCGCCGACGGCAAGTATCGCTACTTGCGGTTGAGATATAATCGGGGTACCCATAAGGTTGCCAAAGGTACCAACGTTGGTAAGTGTAAATCCTGCTCCTTGTATGTCATCAGGTTTTAAAGCATTGGTACGCGCCCTGTTTGCCAGGTCATTTACTTCTTTGGTGAGGCCAAGCAGGTTTTTTGTGTCTGCATTTTTAATGACAGGTACTATCAGGTTTCCATTTGGCATAGCTGCTGCCATACCGATGTTTATAGCTTTTCTTTTTATAATCTTATCACCGGAAACCGATACATTTATGCCCGGAAAATCCTTGATCGCTTTCACAACAGCCTCAATAAAGATGGGAGTAAAAGTGATTTTCTCTCCTTCACGTTTTTCGAAGGCTGATTTCACGCTATCACGCCATTTTACAATATTTGTGACGTCTGCTTCTACAAATGAAGTAACGTGTGGTGAAACATGTTTGCTCATTACCATGTGGTCGGCAATCATCTTCCGCATTCGATCCATCTCGACAATCTCATCACCAGGATATACCGGTACGTCAACACTGTAGGTTTTTGCAGGTTGTTCAGAAGAAACTTTGGTTGTTGCTGGCGCGGTTGATGGCTGTTCTGCCGGTTGAGGTTGCTGTGGAGCTGTTTTGCGCGTTTCAACGTATTCAAGAATATCTTTCTTGGTTACCCTATCCTCTTTGCCGGTTCCCGGGATCCTTTCCAATTCTCCCATTGGGATATTTTCGCTACGAGCAATATTCAATACGAGAGGTGAATAAAAACGGGTACGATCCCCAGACAAATCAACCGCTGTAGTTTGCTGCGGCTGTACTTGAACACTCGCCGATGGGGTTGCCATTGCCTGTGCCGGATCTTGTTTTGCCGGCTCTGTTGCTTGTCCGTTGGTTGATGCCTGACCATCTCCTGCCACCGTTATCATGGCTACGGCCTTGCCAACCGGAACCACGTCACCCTCTTTAAAGAAGAGCTTAGCCAGCGTACCACTCAAGGGTGAAGGCACCTCTGAATCTACCTTATCTGTCGCTATTTCAAGCACAGCTTCATCCAACTCTATGGGATCGCCTTCTTTTTTGAGCCATTTTAGTATTGTAGCCTCTGCAATACTCTCGCCCATCTTCGGCATTATCAATTCAACCTCTTTCGACATATCTTTTGTTTTTCAGGGTGTAAAATTACGGCGAATATTCATTCTTTCAAAGTGGGAGGAAAATGGAGGGTTTTTAATTCCATTGTTATAACAATGTTTTCAAACTTCAATTATTACATAATCCTTTATTTATCAATTATAAATAACAAAATTTAATTATAATATAACAATAGATAACAATGAATAATAATAGATAACTTCAATTTATCAATCCTATTTGCTGCAAATGGCGTTTTCAACTACCTCCAACACGTTAAGAACTCACGTGGAAATCGACTTTTAGCCTTGAAACTGCAAAGCTAAAACAAATATTTGAGAAAACCAAATTAAATTGTATTTATTATTCAATTATTTTTGGTAATTGTAATTTTTACACTTTCTAGTTTTTGAGTTTTTTTTAGATTTATTTCCCTGCGTCCTCACAACTATGGAGATACATAGGAATAGAAGCTGTTACAAAATGTACGGTGATGACATCGAAAAGACTGGTGTAACGCCAGATATTATTGTTAAAAATACCATCAAAGACCGCACGGAAGGCAAAGACCCACAAATGGATAGAGCCATTGAAGAAGTGATGAAGGAGTTGAAGTAAAAGTGTCTCGCAGAATTAGCTGATTTTATTTATTTCTAATAATAAGTGAAAATTAAGTATATAATACTGTTTTAACTATTCCATTCATATTTAGTTACGCCACACCCACATCTAATTGCTTTCGCAACATTATCATAATTTTTTAGCGAAACTTTTGGCTTTTTACAAGTCGATTCTTGGCAATAGAATATTTTTTCAAATTGGATTACGTCATCCCAAAAGGATTTTAAATCTCCCATTTTGGGATTAAAGGGGTTATCATGGGAGAGTAAATTTCCTAATAACGATGAATCCATAACTCTATCAACTACTGGCATTTTGGCTTTGAGTTCAGAGCTGTATTTATTTATTTTTGCTTTTAGGTCGTTCAATAATTCATCCGGCATCCTTTTTTCGTTTACATCATTGAACTTAAAACTCACTTTAACATCTAAATTAAGGCATATATCTTTTAACTTTTGTTCTAAGTACTTCCTGATTGGATTTCCAAGAAACTCAATAGAATTATTTGCTATACTCGTTTCAATAAGCTTCTTTAAATCACCAGGACTTTCTTCTAAATAGGTACCACGATCCTCTGTCCACTTAATCTCATTTATGGCCCAACTTCTTTTTTTTGCTAATTGCCGGATGTATGAAAACCATTCTTCTTCATGAGTTAGTAGTATAATCTGGTAATTAGAAAATTTTTCAAAGACTAAATCTGCAAACCGTTTCCGATGATTAGTGTCAAAGCTTGAAATAACATCATCCAGTATAAAAAACTCGTTAATCTTATTAAATGCTATAACTGAAGCTAAAAAGAAAGAAATACCGATGCAGTTTAAATGTGATTCACTAAAATATTTTTGAGGCGGCGAAAACCAATTACCGTTAAATTTGAATTCGATGGTTATTCCGTTCAGTTCGTCATCATCTCCAATAGTTACTATTTTTATGTCCTGAAATTGTTCTGCGGGATTCATATATTGGTAATACTCGTTAATTTTACCAGAAAAAGAAGTTATAAAATCATCAAGACCCTCTTTTTGTTTTTTTACAAATTCATTAAAAATTATTTCTAATGAGTTTATTTGAATATCGAGACTTTCTTTTTCTTTATTTATTCTTCGTATGCTTAAAAAGGCATCCTTAGCTGCAGATATATTTGCAAATATTTCGGCAATGTTGTCTTTCTTCAGTTTGGCGTTTAAGGCCTCAATTTTTTCCGTGATAGTGTCTTGTATCTCAAAATCGCTATTAATTAGTTTTAAGTTAGTCGCGGCAACCAGTTTATTGCCCGATGTAACTTTTTCTTTTGCAGCATTTTGATACTCGGCAATTTTCTTTTTTAGTTTTTCAATTGGCTCTTTTAAGAATAGATACTCAGATTCATTAATAAATGGGCTATCACAAGAAATTTCAATTCTTTGAAAGCGCTCTTTGGAAATATTCCCGATTATTTGTTGCGCATTTGAAAATGCTGATTTCTTCTCTGACGATAATTCAATTTCTTCTAAACGTTTTTGAATTTCAGTTTTTAAGTCTTCCAATTTTTTTGGCTGTTGACATAGAGGGCAAGTGTCTGCGGTATGATATTTTTTTGTGATTACAGTTTGAGCAACTTTTAGCAATTCCTCTAAATAGGTTTGCATTATGCTATTTACATCACTTGCGAGTTTCTCAAATTCTAAAATATAATTTTGATATTCTTTGTCGATAAAGTCTACTTCTGATTTTAGGGTTAGTAAAGCAGTATTAATTTTTTCTAAAAATTTTACCTCATCAACTAACTTGTTATTTGCTGGAGTCTTTATATGATTTAGTACCCTATCAATGTCGGACATTGATTTAACTTCAATTCCGATATTAAGCCTTTTAATTAAGGTGTTGATGCTTTCAAAAAGTTGGGATTCGAGGCTAATTGTAGCACCAATTTTGGAAATAAGAATTTGCTTTTGAGCATTTATTTCTTTTTCAAAATTTTGGCCTTTAATTTCGTTCTTCAAAAAATTAAATGTCTTTTTCAAAACATCTTTAGTCTTAGTCACTTGAGCAAATCCAATAATGTCTGAAAGGTATGTTAGTTTATCGGTTTTGGTTTGGTCAACAAAATTTCGCAAGTCTTGATAGCATAATAAAAGATTTTCATTTTCTGATAGAGAGTGGTATAATTTAAATTCATCAGAAGTGTTACTAAACTCAGAGAGCAGTTTTCCTCTTTTTGAAAATAAGGTTCTTTCCCCATCGAATTGCGATTTGTTAAATGAAAAGTGAACAGATGACGGAATAGAATCGTCAATAAAGGAATTTCGCAATGCCTCTTTTAACTCAATTTCTTTGCTGGACAAGTGGGAAACTTTATCTGTATAGAACCATTCGAGTGAATCAGATATACTACTTTTCCCAGAACCATTTTCTCCAAAAAGCAATATCGACTTTTCATTAAGATTAAGAAGTAAACTGTCTTTAACTCCTCTAATGCCGTTAATTGCAATATTTTTTACTTTAACCTTCATTTTGTTTTCTTAGTTCTTGCAAAGCGTTTTTTAAATTAGTATCCGTTAATTTTTCCTTTGAATACAATGCTGCTATTAATTTGGAGATTTCTGGATTTACCCCATCAATATTTTCAATGTTGTCAAAGAAATCATCTAATATTTCTTTCCCAGACTTAACTACATTTTCCATTTTTTTGATTTTAATTAAAATAGTTCCAATCAATCTTGAAATCAGTCGTTAGAGTATTGTTTAAAATTTCAAAACCCGTTTTATTATTACAAATTGGATATACTCCAAAGTGTTTTACGAAGTTAAGTATAAAATAGCTTTCTAAATCTTCAATTCTAAAATTCCAATTGTCTTTGAGCATTTCAAAGTTTATGTAAGTAAAAAGTAGAGGCTCAATCTTTCTGTAATTTACTAATCCGACATTTTTTGACTTGCCTTCAAAATGCCCGCTTAATCTATTTCCAATACTGTTAGTTTTTCGTTCACTCATTCCTATATATAATAGCCTGGAAGTTGCAAATGGGTATTGGATGTTAATAGTCTTGCTAAATATGAAATACAATCCAGCAATGCCATTAAGAGGTTTTATATTCTTTAATTCAAATGACTTTGGATTATCAAAATATATCGTTATAGTTCGCATAAGTAAGATGCAAATCTAAAGAAAAATCAATCGCGATATTAAGAAACAGCTAGTACTCGTAAGCCATTCATTATATTAAGACTAAGGGTTCCAAAATTCCCCTATCTTTGCCCTGCATTAATCATAAAAAAACCCTCTATATCATCTACTATTGCCGCCTGCAAGTGGGATCCGTGTTTTAAGAAACTTGGAGTTTGTGAAATACTTTAGGGATTTTGGATGGGAACCAATTGTAATTTTGGGATTTGAGTGATTTTTCGTTAAATTTGAATTCACGAAATAAACCTCTAAGAAATGAAATATACAGTAGAGTTTGATAAAGAAGATGATGGAAGGTGGATTGCCGAAGTAATGGAAATTTCCGGTGCTTTGGTTTATGGAAATTCAAAAGATGAAGCATTGGCAAAAGCTGAGGCTTTAACGTTAAGAGTGCTTGCTGAAAGATTGGAGAATGGGGAAAAATTACCTGAAGAATTAAGTATTTCATTTAAATCTGCATGAGTCAATGGCCTTCAACCAAGGCAAAAAGAGTCCTTTCTGCCTTAATAAGATCGGGTTGGAGTGTTAGGAGACAATCTGGTTCTCATAAAACTCTTGCCAAACAGGGTCAGGCAGATTTTATTTTTGCTTTTCATGATAATGAAGAAATTGGTCCTAAAATGTTAGCGCGTATTTCAAAGTCAACTGGCTTAAAACCACAAGATTTGTAGGTCGCGAGTTTTTCTGCATCATCTTATCAATACTCACTTCTCAATACTCATGACCATTTCTCCCCTATCTTTGCCACATTCAATCACATGAAAAAAGTCCTCTATATCATCTACTATTGGCCGCCTTGCGGGGGGATCAGTGTTTTAAGAAACCTGAAGTTCGTAAAATATTTTAGGGATTTTGGTTGGGAACCCATTGTATATGCCCCTGAAAATGCAAACTATCCTGTTATTGATCCCACTACTTTTAATGATATTCCGCCGGGCATTGAAGTAATTAAAACGCCTGTCCTGGAGCCATTTGGTATTTTTAATTTATTAAAAGGCAAAAAAAAGAGCGAAAAAGTGAAGGATGTATTTTTGGTCAGGGATGAAAAACCCGGACTCATTCACAATCTTGGGGTATGGGTTCGTGGTAATTTCTTTATTCCGGATGCAAGAATGCTCTGGATAAAACCATCCGTAAAATATCTTCGGAAATATCTTAAATCGCATCACGTTGATGCGATAATTTCTTATGGTCCCCCACATTCAACCCATCGCATCGCTTATGCTTTAAAAAAAGAATTTGATATTCCGTGGGTCGCTGATTTCCAGGATCCCTGGACAGAGATTGACTATTTTGAAAAATTTATGCTGACTGATTTTGCACGTAATAAACATAAGCAACAAGAGCAGGAGGTATTGACTACTGCCGATAAAGTGGTGATGGTGAGTAAATCATGGCGCAAAGATTTGGCTGAACTTGGGGGTAGGCCTGTCGAGTATATCCCTTTTGGATATGACAATGATGATTTTAAAAATACAATTCCACTAAAAGATAAAAAGTTTAGAATCAGTCACTATGGAACCCTGGGTATTGATAGAAATCCTGATGAACTGT
>Ga0207068_1185_pt1 | contig 17235 bp, 13 predicted proteins | sample Alteio_BWMinCont_23_FD_153475 | JGI IMG/M metagenome (GOLD analysis project Ga0207068, IMG submission 153475) | Enriched cells from forest soil in Barre Woods Harvard Forest LTER site, Petersham, Massachusetts, United States -... | ecosystem: Environmental > Terrestrial > Soil > Temperate forest >... | reverse complement strand
TATCGGGGGAAAACATCCTGTCCGGAATGCAAAGGAAGCCGGCTGAGAAAAGATGCAGGCTATGTCAAAGTCGCCGGCCATTCGATCAACGAAGTGGTGCTGATGCAGATCAAAGATTCGTTGCAGATCTTCCAGGCAATCAAACTCAGCGAACATGATAGTTTTGTCGCCAAAAGAATTATAACCGAAATCACAAGCCGTCTCCAGTTCCTATGCGATGTAGGACTGGGCTACCTCACACTCAACCGCCTGAGCAATTCACTCTCCGGAGGTGAATCTCAGCGAATCAATCTTGCTACCTCCTTGGGCTCAAGCCTGGTCGGCAGTATGTATGTATTGGATGAACCCAGCATCGGCCTTCACCCGCGCGATACGGAACGGCTTATTAAAGTTTTAAAATCATTACGCGACCTGGGCAATACGGTGATCGTTGTGGAACATGATGAAGAAATTATGCGGGCCGCAGATGAGCTCATCGACATAGGGCCCGGGGCCGGCACACTGGGAGGTTACCTTATCTTTCAGGGCGATGAGAAGGCGCTTGAAAAAGAAACGGTAAGTCTCACCGCACGCTACCTCAGTGGAAAAGAGTCAATCCCTCTTCCTGCAAAAAGAAGAGCCTGGAAAAATTCAATTGAAATAATAGGAGCTTCTGAAAACAACCTGAAAAATATTACCGTACGTTTCCCTCTGAACACTCTTACCGTCATTACCGGAGTGAGCGGATCGGGCAAGACCTCCCTTGTAAAAAGAGTTTTATACCCTGCTCTGAAAAAAATTCACGGAGGCTATGGGGAACAAACCGGCACGTTCGACCGGATGAAAGGCGACTATAACCTCATCGGAGCCATAGAAATGATTGACCAGAACCCGATCGGGAAATCATCCCGTTCCAATCCGGTAACCTATGTCAAGGCTTACGATGAGATAAGAGCCCTCTATGCCGACCAGCCACTTGCCAAAACGCGTGGCTATAAACCAGCTCAATTTTCCTTTAACGTAGACGGGGGAAGATGCGAAGTATGCGAAGGAGAAGGTGAAGTAGTTATTGAAATGCAGTTCATGGCTGATGTGCATCTGCCCTGCCAGGCTTGCAACGGAAAGCGATTCAAATCGGAGACCTTGGAAGTCCTCTACCGGGAAAAAAGCATTTCCGATATCCTCGACCTTACGGTAACAGATGCGATCCGCTTTTTTTCTACAGCCGAAAAACCGGGTTCCTCTGAAAAGAAAATCATTCATAAGCTGGAGCCTCTGGAGGATGTTGGATTGGGATATATCCATCTCGGACAGTCATCCAGCACGCTTAGCGGAGGAGAAGCACAGCGTGTCAAACTGGCATCCTTTATTGGCCTGGGTTCACACGCTACCCCTACCCTCTTTATTTTTGATGAGCCAACAACAGGCTTGCATTTTCACGACATCCATAAACTCCTGGTGGCTTTCGATGCCCTTCTTGCACATGGGCATTCCCTGATCATCATTGAACACAATACCGAAGTAATCAAATGTGCCGACTGGGTCATTGACCTGGGTCCTGAAGGGGGCGATGAAGGAGGGCAGCTCGTATTTGAAGGGACACCTGAAGATCTGGTCAAATGCAAACAATCATATACCGGAAAATACCTCAAAGGAAAGGTATAGAATGGTTATCTTAGCTCTGACATGAGTATTCACAAAGAAAATAGAAAAAAAGAGTCTGATGAACTGGGCTTTGGCACAAAAGTGCTGGACCGCCATACCCGTTTCATTCATCCCGACGGATCCTTCAATGTACGCAGAAAAGAACCCTCCAACTGGGAAGCAACCAGTATTTATCATCACCTCATCACCATGTCGTGGATGAAGTTCAATACGATTATCTTTTTTTACTTTTTTGCGATGAACGCGGTCTTTGCCATCCTATATTATCTTACAGGGATGCAGCATATGGTAGGCAGCCATTCTACCAATGAATTCGGAAAATTTCTGGATGGCTTTTTCTTCAGCGCGCAAACACTGACCACCGTTGGATACGGAGGACTTTTCCCAGGAAGCCATATGATGAATGCCATTGCTTCTGTAGAAGCCCTCATCGGAGTTTTAGGCTTTGCCCTGATTACCGGTTTACTTTACGGACGTTTCTCCAGACCGATTGCGAAGATTATATATAGCAAACGGGCAATCATTGCTCCGTTTAAAAACGGAACAGCATTTCAGTTCAGGTTAGCAAACAAACTGAAGAACAGTCAGCTCATAGATGTGGAATGCCGATTGACGGTTTCCTTCCTGGATGACATTGATGGAACAAAGGTCAGGCGGTTCAGGCCACTGGAACTGGAAATAAAAAATATTAATTTCTTTCCAATGACCTGGACGATCAACCATATCATTAACTCCGATAGTCCTCTCTATGGAATGAATGCACATGATCTGGAAGTAGCTGACGCCGAATTTCTCATTCTGGTTACCGGCTTTGACGATACTTTCTCACAGACTGTGAACTCCCGTTCTTCCTATAAATATTTCGAAACTGTTTACGGGGCTAAATTCAAAAGTGTTTTCAGCTTTGATGAGCAGGGAAGGACTGTTCAAGATTTGCGTCTTATCAATGCTTATGAAGAGGCTGTACTTCCTGAACATCATCCTAAACATCAGAAGGCAGAGGTTTCCTGATCCGGAATTGATCCGGCGATACCCTCTTCGCGAAACTGAAGTTCAAAAAGTTTTCGATATTTCCCATTCAATTGCAATAATTCCTGATGGGTTCCGCTTTCCAGGACTTCTCCATGATCCATCACAATAATGCGGTCTGCTTTCTGAATCGTGGCAAGGCGGTGAGCAATGATGATAGAAGTTCTGCCTTCCGTCAGCTTCTCTGTAGCCTTCCGGATCAGAATTTCGGATTCTGTATCGATAGATGAAGTAGCCTCATCTAAAACCAGGATCCGGGGCTTATAAACATAGGCTCTGATAAAAGCGATCAGCTGGCGCTGTCCGACTGACAGTACCGCTCCCCGCTCCTGCACATTATAATCATACCCTCCTGGCAAGGCAGAGATAAAATCATGGGCTCCTATAGCTTTGGAGGCCTCTATCACTTCCTCCAGTGAAATTTTGGAATTATTAAGAGTAATATTATTCGCAATGGTGTCGGAAAACAAAAAGACATCCTGTAAGACTACCCCGATATTCCTTCTCAGCGATGAAATTTCATAAGCCGAAATATCAATCCCGTCAATCCGGATACTTCCTTTCTGAAATTCATAGAACCTGTTGAGCAGATTTATTACAGATGATTTTCCGGAACCGGTGGCTCCAACCAGAGCTACAGTTTCACCAGGGTTTGCGGTAAATGAAATGCCTTTGAGCACATAATCTTCATCCACATATGCAAACCAGAGGTCTTTATATTCCAGTTTCCCTTTGATGACGGAAGCATCAACCGTGCCCTGAGAATCCAACCGGTCATCATTCTCAATGATCTTAAATACCCTGTCGGATGCTACAATACCCATCTGTAGGGTATTGACACGGTCTGCCATCATCCGGATCGGCCGGAACATCATGTAGATCAACATCACAAAAAAGGTCACTTCTCCATAATCAATCCTTCTTGCAAACATCTCCCGACCTCCAAACCAGACCAGCAGAGCCAGGGAAAGAGCTGACAGTATTTCAACCACCGGAAAAAACACGGAGTAGGCAAAAACAGAACGGATATTGGCATCCCGGTGTGCTGCATTGATCACTCTGAATTTTTCCAGCTCCCGATCCTCCCGGTTGAAAATTTGTACAATCTTCATCCCCGTCACATGCTCCTGAACAAACGCATTAAGCCGGGCCACCTGCGTACGTACATCCTGAAAGGTAGCCTTGATGGAATTCTTGAAAATATTAGTAGCCAGCAGAAGGATTGGAATACTGGTCATGATCACCAGTGCTACCCTCCAGTTCACCCAGATCATCACTACCACATACACCAGAAGTGTAAGCAGATCGCCGAGGATGACGATGAAGCCTTGAGAAAAAATATCGGCAATAGCTTCTATATCGGAAACAATCCGGGTAACAACCGTCCCCAACGGAGTCCTGTCAAAATAACGAAGACGAAAAGAACTGATATGACGGAAGAGGTAGGTACGTATATCACGGATAATATTCTGGCCAAGCCAATTGGTCATATAGGTATTTGCGAATTGCATCAGTGCTTCACCGGTAAGCAGACTGATGAGTATGATGGTCATCCTCACCAATCCATCCGCATCCTTGGTCAGGATAAACTGATCAACAATCTTCATCACCAGTAAGGGTCTGATGACAGAAACAAGGGAAAAGAGAATGGTAGAAAAAATAGCCAGATAGAATACAAGCTTATACGGACGCACAAACTGAAACACCTTTTTGAGCTGTCCGGAGTCAAATACTTTTCCGCTTACGGTCTTCGTTGTCTTACTCACACATTAAATAGTTCAGCCGGATAATCAATCCGTACCAGATATAACCCACCTGCTTCCACAGAAGCACCTGCCTCTGAGCGGTTTTTATTTTCAATAATCCGGCTCAGATCAGCAAGTGTAATCTTGCCCTTTCCCAGATCCAGGAGCGTCCCTACAATGGCCCTCACCATATTTCTCAGGAAACGATCCGCTTTGATGGTAAATACTAAATCATCTCCCGACTCTTCCCAGGTGGCTTCTGTAATCTTGCAGATATTCGTCTTCACTTGAGTCAGGTTTTTACTGAAACATCCAAAATCGGAATAAGTCATCAGCAATTCACTTCCCTGCCTCATCAGATCGAGATCCAGATTCTTTCTTACAAACATGGCTCTGTTTCTAAGAAACGGGTTCTTGGCATGGGTGATATGGTATTGATAGGTCCTTGACAAAGCATCAAAACGTGCATGAGCACCTTCCCTTACAGGTATAATCTCTTTGACCGCTATATCTTCAGGGAGAACACAGTTCAGATGGTAAACAAAATCACGATCATAACTCCCTGGCAAGGCATCTGAATCAAAGTGGGCAAAAAAATCAAGGGCGTGTACTCCTGTATCAGTCCTCCCGCATCCGAGGGTCTGAATCTCCTTTCTCAACATCTGCGAGAGGGAGTCATTCACAACAGACTGCACACTCTTTGCATTAGCCTGAACCTGCCATCCATGATATAAAGTCCCTTTGTAAGATAGGCGGAGAAAATAGCGATTCACGTTTTTTTATATTGCTGCAAAGTTATTGATTATTTTTGTCCATGCAGCGTATAGCCCTTCTCTCGGATACCCACAATTACCTGGACCCTGCTTTGTTTAAATACCTGGAGAGTTGTGATCAGATCTGGCATGCCGGAGATATCGGGACCATATCCATTTGCCGGGAACTTGAAAAACACAAACCTCTGGTTGCTGTTTATGGAAATATAGATGGTCAGGATATTCGTTCCGAATATCCCCTGGAGCAGGACTTTGTGATTGAAGGCATGAGGGTGTTTATGATTCATATTGGAGGGTTTCCAGGAAAATATCCTCCGGATATCCGTAAACGTATTGGAGAAATAAAGCCCGGATTGTTCATCTGCGGTCACTCCCATATTCTCCGGGTGATGTATGATAAGCAGTTTAATCTGCTACATATAAACCCAGGTGCAGCCGGTATTCACGGCTTTCACCAGGTTAAGACCCTGATTCGCTTCACGATTCAAAAAGGGGAAATTAAAGATCTGGAAGCCATTGAATTAGGTAAACGGTAAGGGGTTATATTCCTGGAATAGAAACCCGGGTATTATCTGTGAATATTATTTGGAATTCAAATATTATTAGTAATATTGCATTACAATTCTCAATTGAAGAGCTAGGATTCGACAGGGCGACACAAGCGAAAACATTTACTGAACGGCCCACCGCTAACCATCCAATCTTCTTATTTCAAAAAATCAAACCATCCCCTTATTCTTAAAATTCTTCTTCAACCTTATCCAATTAAGATTACATGTACGACATTATTGAACTGAATGGCAAGCTCGTTGGTGAGCTCCGGGACATTGCAAAGCAAATGAACATTCCGAAATTTGAGGCTCTCAAAAAACAGGAACTCATTTACAAGATCCTGGATTTACAGGCAATCACTCCTACTTCTAAAACAGGAGGCCAGTCCAAACATGAGGGCGACAAACCCAAACGAACCCGTAAGATTCGTCTGGAAAATTCAGAACCTGAAGAGGAAGCTGAAGAGACTCCTTCCTTGTTCCCCAAACCTGAGACTCATGAAGAGGAAACAGCAACACCTTTGCCCGTAACAGCAGCAGTCGTTGAAACAGTTATTGTCTCCGAGCATACTCCTGAAACTCCGGTTTCCACCATCCATGAACTGGGTCCGGAGCAGCGTAAAGAACATGATGAACATGAAAAAAATGAATTCCAGAATCGTCAAAAATTTCCGGAACGCAGAACACCAGAAGTCCAGTTTAACTTCGACGGGATTGTTTCCAGTGAAGGTGTTCTGGAAATTATGCCCGACGGTTATGGTTTCCTGCGCTCGGCAGACTATAACTACCTGAACTCTCCGGATGATATCTATGTCTCCCAAAGTCAGATAAAGCTTTTCGGTTTGAAAACAGGGGATAATGTGTGCGGAACCATCCGACCTCCGAAAGAAGGAGAGAAGTATTTCCCGCTCATCAAGGTAGAAAAGATAAACGGCAGAGATCCCTCCTACATCAGAGATCGCGTTCCGTTCGACCACTTGACTCCTCTCTTTCCTTACGAAAAATTAACCCTTACCGGACATAGCAAAAGCTCCCTCTCCACCCGTATCGTTGATCTCTTTACTCCAATAGGTAAAGGGCAACGGGGACTGATCGTCGCGCAGCCGAAGACTGGTAAGACCAATTTATTGAAAGAGATTGCGAATGCGATTTCCGAAAACCATCCTGAGGTGTACCTCATCATCCTCCTGGTTGATGAAAGGCCGGAGGAGGTCACCGATATGGCCAGAAGCGTGAGAGCAGAAGTTATTTCCTCCACCTTCGATGAGCCTGCTGAACGACATGTGAAAATCGCAAATATTGTACTTGAAAAAGCCAAGCGTATGGTAGAGTGCGGACATGATGTAGTGATCCTGCTCGACTCCATTACCCGTCTGGCGCGTGCATACAATACCGTATCCCCTGCTTCCGGAAAGGTACTGTCGGGTGGTGTAGATGCCAATGCACTCCATAAACCAAAACGTTTCTTCGGTGCGGCCCGTAAAATTGAAGACGGTGGTTCACTCACCATCCTCGCTACTGCTCTGACAGACACAGGATCCAAGATGGACGATGTGATATTTGAAGAATTTAAAGGTACCGGTAACATGGAACTCCAGCTCGACCGTAAGCTCAGCAATAAACGGATTTTCCCTGCTATTGACCTGGTTTCTTCCAGCACCCGTCGTGATGACCTGTTGGTGGAGAAAGATGTGCTCCAGAGACTCTGGGTACTTCGTAACCACCTTGCCGATATGAATGAACTTGAAGCGATGGAATTCCTGCTCCGTCAGATGAGAAACACTTCTACAAATGAAGAGTTCCTCATTTCCATGAACAAATAATGAGGATCTCGGTTAAGTACGGCTTGTTTACCGCAGCCGTTGTCGTTGGTTGGATGATTCTTGGATATTCATTCGATCTTGAAAAGGTGGTTGGGCCCAATGCCGGATTACTGGGATTAATTTTTTATGCGGTTGGAATCTTCTTCAGCGTAAAACATACCTCCGACCGGGAAATGGCCGGCCCCAAGGACCCACGTTTACTGCTCAAAGCGGGGCTTATTACTTCTACAATTGTTTCCCTGGCTTATTGTGTCTTCATTTTTGTGATTTCGGAGATTCTTCAGAAAGTCAATGCCCCTGCCAGTAGTAAAATTATGGGGCTCCTCTCCCTCTTTATCATGAACCTCCTTGCCGGAGGGCTCTTCTCTGTAATCCTGGCCTTCATCTACGCACGGAAATCAAACTAGTTCCTCTTCAGAGAAGCTCCAAGCAATTTGAAATCCAGTCCATCGAAATTCCCTGAACTCATCATCAGTAAATTCGAATTGACCCACGATTTCTGTTTGAGCATTTCTTCCAAAGCCTTCGAATCTGTGTACACCTGCACATTCGCTCCTCCGAAAGCCTCCTTCACCTGGTCGGTAGAAACAGGCTTCAGCTTTTTATGTTCAATAGTATGTGGATTGAAATAAACATAAGCTTCATCAGCCTGTGCCATTGCCCCATTATATTCTTTCAGAAAGTCTTCATTGAGGCTGCTGAAGGTGTGAAGCTCCATGCAGGCAATCAATTTGCGGGCTGGAAACTGTGCTTTTACGGCTGCTGTAGTGGCTTTTAACTTGGAAGGAGAATGGGCAAAATCCTTGTACATAGCAAAGTTTGCCATCCTGAATACCAGCTCCAGGCGCTTCGCTGCCCCTTTAAACGTAGTTATAGCTTTGTAAAAATCTTCATCCTTCACCCCTACCCGGTTACAGATCAGCCTGGCTCCGTTCAGATTCATCAAATTATGATCACCAAAAATAATAAGGGGATAGTGCTTGCCGGTCATCTCATCGATGAGAATAGTCTCTCCATCTTTGACTTCGAATGAGGGAATACCATAAGGGTAAAGTTGAATGTCGGCACGAGCAACTTCTGAAAGGGTTCTCACTTCTTTATCTTCCCGGCAATAAACCAGACTTCCATTCTTTACAATCAGATCAATAAAAATTCTGAACTGTTCCAGGTAGTTCTCGAATGTCGGAAAGACATTAATATGATCCCAGGCAATACCACTCAGTATGGCAATACTGGGGTGGTAAAGATGAAATTTCGGCCGTCGGTCTATCGGGGAAGATAAGTATTCGTCTCCCTCTATTACTGCAATTCCTGCTTCTCTGGTAAGCCTTACCATGGTATCAAATCCTTCCAGCTGAGCCCCGACTAGATAATCACAATCAATCTTCAGAGCAGCCAACACATGAAGGATCATAGCCGTTATCGTTGTTTTGCCGTGGCTGCCACCCACAACGATTCTGATTTTATCTTTCGTTTGTTCATAGATATATTCAGGATAAGAATAGACCTTCAGTCCCAGTTCATTCGCTTTGAGCAGTTCCGGGTTATCCGCCCGTGCATGCATTCCGAGGATTACGGCATCCAGACTCTTATCCAGCTTTTCCGGGAACCAACCTGTATGCGCAGGAAGAAGTCCGACCTTTTCAAGGCGCGATCGGCTCGGTTCTTCGATTTCATCGTCTGAGCCTGTGATTACAAATCCCTTCTTGAACATCGCAATAGCCAGATTGTGCATGGCACTTCCTCCGATAGCAATAAAATGAATTTTCATGTTTAAGTATTTACATATCCGATACTCCCAAACTTACAGAAGCGGAGCCATATCCTAAATCCTTTCGGAGATAGTTTTTAACACCCGGGTGTTACTTCCTCTCTTCTGGCCTAGGCCCTTCGGAGCTGGCAAAGCATAGTGTTTTTTACTATCTTCGCTAAGTTCCTAAAATCCCGTTGATGGGAAGGAACAGAACCAAACACATTCTGTATGCATTTAACGAAAAAATTGAGATCAGGTCATGTGATCCTGTTCGGAGCCCTGATCCTTTTATGTTCCTTCACGCTTCTTAAAAGCTCCTATGAGAACACGGTCCTCAAAGCTGACCCTCTTTCTACCCAACGCGATACCCTGGTCAGACCCGGAAATGATTTCTGGAATTATGCCAATGGCGGATGGTTCCGGGCAAACCCTATCCCACCATCAGAAAGCAGCAACGGAATATACCTTACCGTGGGAGACAGCATCAATCATACCCTGCACATCATCTGTGATGATTGTGCCGCAAATCCCGGAGCTAAAGGAACAGTCAAACAAAAAATTGGTGACTTCTACGCCAGTGCAATGGATACTGTATCCAGAGAAAAAGAAGGGATCAAATCTCTTGATAAGGAATTGAAAGCTATTGAAAATATGAAAAGCACCCACGATATTCTGAGTGAGTGCGCTCATCTGCATACACTCGGATGTCCTACCATGTTTTCCTTCTATATCAGCCGGGATGATAAAATGAGCTCTAAATATGCAGCCTTTGTCCAGCAGGGAGGGATCGGATTACCAGACAGGGATTACTACCTCAACAATGACGCGAGGACCGTTAAAATCAGAACAGCCTACTTCGAGCACATGATTAACATGTTCAAGCTAAGCGGCGATGATGATGCGAAGGCAAGAACCGAAGCGAATTCAGTCCTTGCACTGGAAACAGACCTTGCCTCTATCTCCCGTAAAATGGAAGACCTTCGGGATCCTTATAAAAACTACAATAAACTGCCACTTCAGAAATTCAACAATCTGACACCGACGATCAACTGGAAAGAAATGTTTACACTCATGGGACTCCCGAAGATAGATACCGTCATCACTGGTCAGCCTGAGTTTCTAAGTGGTATGGACAAATGCCTTCGTGATCCGGCTAACAACTGGAAGCCTTATTTCAAGTGGGAGCTGCTAGACCGCTTTGCGGAATTCATGGGGAAAGAATTCGAGCTTGAAGATTTTCATTTCAACCATACGGTGATGACCGGTTCAAAAATTCAAAGACCCAGATGGAAACGAATGGTTGACCTGACCGAAAGCATGCTCGGTGAAATTGTGGGTCAGGAATATGTGGCTCATTATGTGCCTGCCGATGAGAAAGAAAGACTCACCACCATGGGCAAGAATATTCTTACTGTATATGCTGAACACCTCAAAAGCCTAGACTGGATGTCGGAGGAGACCAAGAAAAAAGCCTTGCATAAACTGGATGGTGTTACTATGAAAATGGGATACCCTGATAAATGGAGAGACCATTCCTCTCTAGTCATTAACCGCACCTCTCTTGCCGAGAACATTATGAATATCGGGTCCTGGCATTATCAGTATATGATTGCCCGTTATGGAAAACCGGTTGACCGTGCTGAATGGGTCATGACACCGGAAACGTATAATGCTTATTACGAGCCTACCAATAATGAAATTGTTATTCCTGCCTGCAACCTTATTGTTCCAGGATTTGGAACGGGGCAGCCGGATGATGCCACTTTATACGGAGTTGTTGGCGGTTCTACCATGGGTCATGAAATTACTCATGGTTTTGATGATGAAGGAAGTCAGTATGATGAAAAAGGAAACTTGAATAACTGGTGGACCAGTAGTGACAGCAGCAAGTTCAGCGAACGCTCCAGAAAACTTGCCGAACAGTTCAACAAATATACTGTCCTCGACAGTATGCACATCAGGGGTTATGCCTGCCTGGGCGAAAACATCGCTGACCTCGGCGGTGTAATCATGGGCTATGAAGCCTTTAAAAAGACAGACCAGTGGAAAAAGCAGATTAAGATAAATGGGCTAACCCCCGATCAACGCTACTTCCTGGCTTATGCCTATTCCTGGATGCAACAGAAAAGGAATGAGTCTCTTGCCAAACAGATTATGTCTGATGTTCATGCCCCGGCTCAATACCGTGTGAATGGGCCTCTTTCAAACATTACAGCCTTTTATACGGCCTTCGATGTGAAACCCGGAGATAAAATGTACAGGGACTTAAAAGACAGGGTTAAAATCTGGTAAATTTCTGGACATGAAATTACATGTAATCAATACCGGATTATTTAAGCTCGACGGGGGCGCCATGTTCGGCGTCGTACCCAAATCGATCTGGAGCAAGACCAATGTTCCCGACGAAAACAATATGTGCTCCTGGGCCATGCGCTGCCTCCTTATTGAAGATGGCAATCGACTCATCCTTATCGATAACGGTATTGGAGATAAACAGGATGCTAAATTTCTTGGTCATTATTACCTGCACGGAAACGATACACTTCAAAAATCGCTAAAGGCAATAGGTTTCGACCGAACAGACATTACCGACATGTTCCTCACCCATCTGCATTTTGATCATTGCGGGGGAAGTATTCAGTTTAACAACAACCATTCGGGATTTGAACTGGCGTTCTCGAATGCCCAATACTGGTGCAATGAACAACACTGGGAATGGGCTACAAAACCGAATCCGAGAGAGAAGGCCAGTTTTCTGAAAGAAAACATTCTACCTATTCAAGAAAGTGGTCATCTGAAATGGATCTCCAAAGAGAGTGAGTGGACTGAGGGATCGGCACTTGGAAAGGAAATAGGTATTTCCTTTATGAACGGGCATACAAATGCTATGATGCTCCCTCACATTCGGTACAAAGGCAAGACGGTCGTTTTCATGGCAGATCTCCTGCCTTCCACTGCGCATATTCCCCTTCCTTTTGTAATGGCTTATGATACACGCCCCCTCCTTACGATGACTGAAAAGGAAATATTCCTGCGTAAAGCGGCAGAGGAAGAATACATTCTCTTCTTTGAGCATGATCCGGTTACACAATGCTGCACCGTACAAAATACAGAGAAAGGTGTGAAGCTTAAAGACAAGTTTACACTTGCTGAATGTTTCGGGGCTTAATAGCTCATTCTCCGAAAAGAGTAAAAACAGTTTCTTCTATTCCCACAAAAAAACCATCGGGACGAGACTCCACCTTGTAGGTATCCACATAATCAGCCAATCCTGTTCGGGCCCTGCCTGTTCGCAAATCGAAGGCATATCGGTGAAGCGGGCAAACAACTGTTTGTTCAGGGGTACACCATCCCTTACCCAAGGAAAATCCATTATGCGGACAACGGTCTCCTACTGCAAAAAAACCTTCTTGCGTATGGGCCAGGCAGATCTTCTTAGAACCGGCAAGGACGGTTTCTGTTTGAAATAACGGCACTCGCTCTTCGGCCTCCAGAAGTGACTCAAACACTTTGTACCAACGGGTTTGTTTTTTGAAAAAACGCGACACAGGAAAAAAGGATCAGTTTTTAGTATTGGAAGGCCCCATGAAGCGCTCACGAAACGCTTTTTGCTCTTCTGTGGCAGTTTCATTGGTGGTCAGTACATTCGTCCGCTTTTCAACGATCCAGCGGGGCAAGGCCTCTTTCTCGAGCTTTGTGCCACCACGGCTATAAGCCAGTTTTACTTTTTCGCCGTTCTTGGCCTTATAAACCGGAATCATCACCAATTCAAAGTTATAAAGGGTAAGCGGGATATCATTCACCGCAACTAGGAAATCCCCTTTCTGCAATCCAAAAAGATTTCCCGGCTCTACCTTAATAATCACCAGTTCATCCTTGACCTGATCAATAGCCATGCTGAACTTGCCGAAAGACCACACCGTATCTACTTTGGAAGCATAATAATTCAAACCCATTTTCCCGAAATATTCTTTATACGGAAGCGGTTTGTTGGCTACCAGATAATCATCGAAAAATGTTTTCATCTCCGGATATGAAATCTTCACAATTTCATCAAAGAGGGAATCATCTTTGAATGATCTGTTGGGTCCATATTTCTCGGATAGTTTTAAAAGCACATCCTTTAAGCCCATCTTCCCGTTGCTGAGTTCCATCAGACGGGAATCCATCATCAAGGCGGTAACAGCACCTTTGTCAAATATATTCATGTAGGCATCTCTGTTTGCCTTTTTGTTCAGATTTTTACTGATCTCAGTGAGCGAAATATCCGGATAGGTTACAGCCCTATCCATTTTGTCATGGAAAATATCCATAAACTCATCTTCCGTCATGATCGAGTCTTTGACCTGCACCAGATAGGAGAGATATTCAGTAACCCCCTCATACAACCAGAGGTGTTTGGATTGAGGCACATGCTTGTAATCAAAAGCATCCAGTTTTTCGCTGTGTATATTCAGAGGGGTCAGAATATGCATGAAATTATGCGGAATAAACTGTTTGAGTACCCCATCAAGGCTGTCAGCCCTTGCTATCTCCGGAAGAAAATAAAAAGAACAGTAGTTATGTTCCATTCCTCCGAATCCTCCATACTTGGTTATGGATTGATTGTTCGGATTTGCGAAATACATAATATAAGAATATTGCTTCACAGGAAGATGACCCAGATTATCCCGAACAGCAGAGCATAGCATGATCAGATAATAAGTCAGGTTTTTTGCTTTCACTTTTCCGTTTTCCGAATAAACAGAAATGCTTATATGGGTACTGTCGATATTAAAACTGGTTGTATCAGGTACGCAATACATAATCGGATTATCTACCAGCTTGGTATAATTTTCAGCAGCGAAATAATCCTTTGTGGCGGTCCCTTTTCTCCTGCTTAGCGTGGTAGAACCATAGAAGGAAGTTGGTTTCTGAATGAGGAGCTCGTAGGGATTATCCTTATATCCATCGATATATCCGAAAAAGCCATAATGATTGATCACTACATTCTGACCGGCCGTAATATTGGTCCCTCCTGGCTGGAATACATAGTTAAACTCCTCATCCGTCATAGAAGGAACAGGCTTCTCCATATCCCAACTGTCACTAATATAGTATTCGATTTTGGCAATCTCCTCAGCGTTCTTATTTTTAATCACGAATATATTTTCCCCTTCTTTTTTGATGTCCAGTGAATTGCCGGATTTGGTAATCACGAGCATGTCGGAAATAAAACGCCCAAAATCTTTCCGGAAATAAGAACCCTGGATATAGGCTGGCATTACATACCGTATTTCACGGTCATTCAGCCGGGGCGGGACTATCGTAACCTTAATCCGGTCGCTCAGAATATTATTCAGATCAAGCGTAATAAGATACTTGCCCTGTGAAAAGACGGTGGTAGCGTATAAAAGAAAAAGAAGACCGATTATACAATTCCTCATTCTCAGGCTTTGGTTTGAACAGGAAAGATAAGGATAATCAGGACAAGTCTATAGGGAAGTCAGAAAGGAAAGGACATTCTTTTCTACCCTTACCATCGCATCCAAAGCATCTGATTTAATGAACTTTTCACCTGTGATCTGTTCAAACAGTTCAATGTACCGTGCAGAAATATCATTGATCACCTGATCGGTCATTTCAGGAATTTTTTGCCCATCCTTCCCCTGGAACCCATTTTCAATTAACCACTGCCTGACGAATTCTTTAGACAGTTGTTTTTGAGGTTCCCCTTTTCGCTGACGTTCTTCATAGCCTTCCAGATAAAAATACCTGGAAGAATCGGGAGTATGAATTTCATCGATAAGAAATATCTTGCCATCAGCCTTTCCAAATTCGTATTTGGTATCAACTAAGATTAATCCCCGGGATGCAGCTATTTCAGTACCCCGTTTGAATAAAGCTCGAGTATATTTTTCAATCGCTTCATAGTCCGCTTTGGAAACAAGTCCCTGAGCCAGGATCTCTTCCCTGGAAATATCTTCATCATGTCCTTCAGAGGCCTTTGTTGTAGGAGTAATGAGGGGCTCCGGGAAACGATCATTTTCTTTCATGTTTTCAGGCATAGATACTCCGCAGATTTTCCGCTTTCCTGCAGCATATTCTCTTGCAGCATGTCCGCTCAGGTATCCTCTGATGACCATTTCAACCTTAAACGGATCGCATGCTTTACCGACTGTCACTACAGGGTCCGGAACAGCAAGTACCCAGTTTGGTACGATGTCGGACGTAGCGGCCAGGAATTTAGCCGCAATCTGATTAAGGACCTGTCCTTTGTAAGGAATTCCTTCCGGCAGAACGACATCAAACGCAGAAATCCGGTCTGTCGCTACCATTACAAGTAGTTTGTTCGAGAGGGTGTATACATCCCTTACTTTACCCTGGTACCTGGAAACCTGACCTGGAAGATGAAAGGACGTAGCCTTTAATACATTGTTCATAGTTGCTTTCATGGTTTATCGTAGACGTCAATTATTCGTTTAACTAGTCGGTGGCGGAGAACATCATTACCGTCGAGATAGACTACCTCCACCCCTTCAATTTCATTGACTTTGGAAAGGGCAGGTTCCAGTCCGGATGGTTGTTGCTTAGGTAAATCAATCTGGGTAAGGTCTCCGGTGATAACAAATTTAGCCGAAGGGCCCATTCGGGTCAGGAACATTTTCAATTGCGCAGGAGTTGCATTCTGAGCTTCATCCAGGATCACGAATGCATTATCAAGCGTTCGTCCACGCATAAATGCAAGCGGGGCAATCTCGATAATTCTATTTTCCAGATAATAGTTCAGTTTCTCCGGCTGGATCATATCATATAAGGCATCATAAAGAGGCTGGAGATAGGGATCCAATTTTTCTTTCATATCACCTGGCAGAAAGCCGAGATTTTCGCCGGCCTCCACGGCCGGACGGGTCAGAATAATTTTCCTTACTTCTTTATTCTTTAGTGCACGCACGGCAAGTGCTACCGCAGTATAGGTTTTTCCCGTACCTGCAGGGCCTATGGCAAAAACCATATCGTTTTTAGAGCAGCTCTCCACAAGACGGGCCTGATTCACCGTCCTTGCACGAATAATCAACCCACCGTTACCGTGGACAATAATATCGTTATTTTGAGGTCCTTCTTCTTTCTCCTCTCCCTTATTCATGATCCGGTCAATGATCGATTCCGTAAGGGTGCCAAATCTGGAATGGTGGCTAATGAATGCATCAAGACTTTTCTCAAATCGTTGCAATTCCTTTTCATCTCCTTTTACACGGATAGCCTGGCCTCTTGCTATCAATTTTAACGTAGGGAAGTATTTCCGAATCTGATCAAGCTTCGCATCATTCACTCCATACAGCTCAACGGGGTCTACCGATCGGATATCAATTACTCGTTCTGCCAAGGCAATTTGCTTTACTAAATTCTTAATTTTACTCCAACAAAATAACGTAATTTAGCGCTTAACCTGAATTAAAATTATCAACATTTTTTACTTCTGATGCCAATCATAACGCTCACCTCTGACTTCGGATTGAAGGACCATTATGTGGGTACAGTCAAAGGGTCTATCTTCTCAGAATTGCCAGAAGCGCAGATTGTGGATATCAGTCACCTTATACCACCCTGTGATATTCTGCAGGGGGCATACATATTTTCAAACGCCTGGTCACACTTTCCGGTAGGGACCATTCATATTGTTGCCGTAAATGCAATCTCCAGCATTGAACATCCTCATGTAGGAATCCTGCATAAAGGGCATTACTTTATTGGTAATGACAATGGTTTGTTTTCCCTGGTCTTTCCCTTAAAGCCTGAACTTATTGTAGAATTCAATTTAAGGCAAGACAGCGACTCTCTTACTTTTCCAACACGGGATATATTTGTAAAGGCAGCATGCCATCTGGCACGCGGCGGAACCCTGGAGATACTGGGAAAGAGGAAAGAGAAACTCAC
>Ga0207068_1184_pt1 | contig 17254 bp, 13 predicted proteins | sample Alteio_BWMinCont_23_FD_153475 | JGI IMG/M metagenome (GOLD analysis project Ga0207068, IMG submission 153475) | Enriched cells from forest soil in Barre Woods Harvard Forest LTER site, Petersham, Massachusetts, United States -... | ecosystem: Environmental > Terrestrial > Soil > Temperate forest >... | reverse complement strand
GTCCTCACAGACCGAAATACGCGGACAAACAATTTTTGCAATAAACATCCAAAGTAAAATCTTATTGCCCTTGATTTCTACTTTTTCATATTTCCCCCTTCTTTTTAATTTTGCTACACATACTTTTTATGCACCATGTAAAAACTTTCTGAAGAACAAATTAAAGAAATAGCGGAAATGCTTGAATGTGGTTTTGACTGCTTTTGGAACACCGAAACCAATGAGTTAATATTTTTACCCAATGAATCCCAATCATCAATATATGATGAAGAGCCATGGAAAGAAGACCGGAAAAAAATTAAGAAGAAACCGAAAAGTTATAAATGTATAGAAGGGATGACCTCATCCGAATCTTTCAGGATTATGGAAGATTTTGCTGAAATACTCCTAGACAATAATACGCTCAAAACAAAGCTTTTTAACGCTCTCAACAACTGGAAGCCATTCCGCCATTTTAAGGAGTTAATTGATTTTTCAGATTACAGGCAAAACTGCTTTGCATTATAAAGCAGATCGGTTTAGAGAACATGTGAGGGAACAGGTAGGGAATTTTGAGGAATGAGGGCGGATTGCAAATCCTTATACTCAATAGTCCTGGATTATAAATCCGGGACAGCAAGGGAGTGGTAATTTTGATTAGATTCTTCTAATTTTAAATCTATTGGAATACTCGAATGTCTTTTTAGCCCTTTTCAATGCCATCTTTTTTAGCGGTTTCAAATATATTCATCATATCCAGATATTTTTTGACGTTTTCATTATAATCACGCAATTCTTTTATATTGAGGTTTGCCAGCCGTGCAATTTCAAAGCCTTTTTTAAATATAGGTTCATTCAATACTACAGGAATGTGGTCAAAGTTCTCTAAGTTTTTCAGAAAAAACAACCATTTGTCAAATTGGGTTTCAAGTTGGCTGTCTTTTTTATCAAAGAATGGGATTTGCACAAAACAAAAATGAAGTTTGTCATAGAATACATCCCCATTCTGGTCTTTAAGCATCACGTCTGTCTTTACCGACTTGTTGACTGAGTTATCTGAAACAAATTGAAAATCAAGTATTGCAATAAAGTAAACCGGTTGCAATTTAAAGTCCCATTTTCCTTTCTTAGCCTGTTCCTTAATTGGGAAAGTAGTGTAGTAAAGAGCCCTGTCTTTAAAATATTCCATTTTTGCTTTTTGCATTTCTACAATGAATCGTTCCCCTGAAATACTCTTACAATGGATGTCAAATATAGCTGTGCGTTCGTCTTTTAAATCTGATGGGACTTCCGGATTCACAAATACGAGCGTGTCGATTTGATGTTCTATGGGCAGAAGCTGGTTTAAGAAGTCAATGAGCAATTCTCTGCTCCCTTCTTCTCCAAATAGCTTCTTGAACCCAAAATCAGTGAAGGGATTAAGGAATGTTTTATTGTTAATCATATTGATTCAAAAGTAAAGAGAATAGCTGAAAGCCGATGCTTTTGCTATGTAAAGGGTCTTTTATTTTACCTTCTAAATCTTTTCAATTCTATATTGCCTCCTCGTCATGTAAAAGCTTTGATAACTTTACAAGAATTGTTCAATCTGGGTCATAAAAATGCACCTTTTATAACAGATTGTTAATTAATAAAATAAACCTCGCAGGTTCCCAAAAACCTGCGAGGTTTGTATAACTATCGCACCACAATTCCTTCTGCCTTACACCAACTCTTATCTTCAGATGTATAGTATAAATATGCTGAAGATGCGGGCGCCTCGAAATTGCCGGGGATTTCTGCTTTTAAATCCAGGTTTATAGTTTTAGTTTCAGCGGGTTTCATTTGACGGTAATAGACAACAACATTATTTCCCTTTATTTCATAAAAATCATATACCCCCTTTTCCTGGAGTTCTTTTAGCTGCCAGGGTTGTGCACTTAAACCTGCAGGTATTCCAAGTATTGCAATTGACATTGGTTGTCCTGAATTTGTTACGTTTTTCAACACAGCCGATAGTCTTACTGTTTCCCCGGTTTTAACTTCTTTAGTAGAAAGGGTTGTAGTAAGTTTTAGGTTGCATTTATCATCACTGGAGGGATTTATGTTGCGCCATTTTATGGAAGCCGTGTAGGGTAGGGGAAATTTAGCACCTACGAATTTCACGCTTAAATTATGCTTGCCGGGCGTCAAATATTTTTCAAGTCCGGCTAATTTAATTTCATCTTTCTCACCTGCTTCATAATTTTTAGTTTCTACTTTTTTGCCATCAATATATATAGTGATAGCCCCGGATTCCTGAGTATGTTTTGAATATTTTGAATACATGGTTAGCGCTTTAAGAGCAAGGACAGTTGTCTGGGTATTACCCCATCCGCCACTACCGTCCCTGGCACCAATTATATATTTAATGGCATTTTCCAGCGCTTTATGATCTGATAACGTTTGTTTCATCATGGCCATTGCGGCAATGGATGTCGTTTCAATAATTAAAGCTTTGCCACCTGAACAGGTTATGGATTGTTTTCCATTCCATGATCCATCAGCCTGCTGTTTTGCTATTAGTTGTTCAATAGTCTTTTGAGCACGAACATCGCCCTGATCACTTATTGCATTGGCCACTAGTCCAAGCTGATACGGATCTCCGGATTGTGAAGCGTGGAGAAACGCTGCATCAATTTGGGTATTAATATCCTTATATCCACCTTCGCTCATGGCATACACAATATATGCATTGGTTACTTCATCACTTGCACGACCAAAATTATCAATTGCTTCAGCGCTTCTTGCAAACCCACCTTTATTGTCCCTGCGATTCAAGAGCCAGTTGGCTGTCCTGTCAATCATGCCTTTATCTACACTGGCATACACCTCCTTCATGTCATTAAATTCCATTAATCCATAAGCCGTCAGCGCTTCATGTCCCGGAGATGAACCAAACCATTCGTATCCCTTATTTGGTGTTTCGAAAGTAACGAGCCTTTTATATCCGGCATCAAGCAGATCAAGTGCACGTTTCTTTACTTTTTCATTTATATCACCGGTTTCCTTCATATACATAAGTGCAATAATATTCGGATAATTGCTCGAAGAAGTCTGTTCAAAGCAACCGGAAGGTTCTCTTAAGATAGCATCTAATCCTTTCATCGTTTCACTTAAACTGCTAGGATAGGCAGTTATATCGGCGTGCAGCGTGCCATCAAGGGGACTGCCAATTTCAAATGAATATGTTTTATCTTTGTCTTCTCCTGAAAATGAGATCTCTTCGGGGAATCCTCTTTCAGAAGTATTTACCTCTTGGCTGATATTATCATTCTGTCCCATGCTATTAAAACTTATTTGGATGGTGTCTTTACCAGGGAGGTTCATGATTTTATAATTTATAAAAATGGCCTTGGTGGAATTGGCCTCAATTTCCGTTTCTGATTTAATAGAAGATGATGCTTTCCAACTCCTTGGCGTTTTTATATTCAAGTTTCCTTTTATTATTTCTGAAGTATTATTGGTAAGATAGATAGGCAACTTAACTTCATCTCCAGCAGCAGCTCCATTAGGTATTTTTGCAGAAATGCTAAAAGGTAACTGCGTGTAATAAACCATTTCAAAATGTCCTGCCATGCCGCCACCTATTCCTTCTACCGTTGCTCTGAACGCAGTAACATCATCAGAATTATAAAAATGGACTTTCGCTTCTCCATCAGAATTTGTTTCGATTCCTCCTTTCCAATATATAGTTGACCTAAAATCAGTCCTTTCATCTGTATTATGTCTTGTTTTATATTTAGGAGATGGGAATTGCCTGGTTCTATAAAAGTAAAAATTATTTATTTGTACTATTTGGCTATCCATTGCAAGATTCGCCTTTACTTTACCATTAACCTGGACAGCGGCTGGCTCTTTTTCAATTTTGGGATCAGGTATAACGTCAGGGCCAGGTTTGTAGAACATACCTGATCCGCGACTTCCTCTTACAGTGATGGTATTAACGCTTTCATGTGCTACTTTGTCATATTCTACCATAGTCATAGCTTGTCCTGTCGTAGTGTTATCGACATTTAACTGACCTCTATAAGCTTCAATAATTACTTTCTCCTTTTTTTCTTCTGCTCTTAGATATTCTTTAGATTCAATATTTATGTTATAATTTGTTCCAACTTGAGTGATGTTAAGTTTATTATCAACATATGTAGTGTCTTTAACATAAACTATAACTGGCCCCGTCATTTCTTTCATTTTAAAATGATATGCTCCATTATTGTCGGTATGACATATCATGTCTGGGCCTGCTCCGCTCAGAACAACTTTTTTATTAGCCAACGACTTTTCGGTTTCTGCATCCCTGACAGTGCCTTGTATGTCTGCTTTCTCTGAAACTGAAATCACATTCCTTGTTTCTCCGCCGATTAATTGTTTCCAGGTGAATCGCCTCCAGCCGCTAGTAAGCATCAAGTAATCTAAAGCTGTATCTGCTTTGAGTTCCTTAGTGTCGAAATAAAAAGACGCTTCTTCAACTTTTTCTTTTAATTCAGGCTCCAGGAATAGCTTGGAAAGAATGGTGCCACTTCGGTCATCTGCAAAGGAGAGCAACTTATCATCAACAACTGCTAATGATAAATTTGCAGGGACAGGGTTCCCATTATCATCTGTTGTTTTAATGTTCATTTCAACTTTTTCCCGCGGTTGGTATTTTTGTTTATCAGTTGTAATAGATATTTTTAATTCCTTTTTCTTATTGACAAAAACCAGGCGTTCTGCTCTTGGAGTACCTTTACTATCAAACAAAGTGATCTGGGTAATACCCATAGGAAATTTGTTTAACGGTAGATTTACAATATTTTCACCTGGGTTAGCATCGAAAGCGCCTTCATAATATATATTATCACGTTCGCTTGCTATAATAGATAATTCTTCTTTCAAAGTTGAATTTACCACCACATTCAGACTATTACTATTGTTTATTGATGGAATCTGCAAAGTGTACCCTGCTATTATAGCCGCAGGTAATTGATAAGTTTCATTAATTCCTTCCGGCCTGGTTATTTTCACATCATATTGCCTGCCGGGTACTGGTTTCATTTTAAAACTTCCCATCCCAAAATGATAACTTGAAAAAGTTGTTATTTTATTCCCTAAATCATCTTCTAAATATCCTTCTATATCAGCCGGTTTATTGAATTCATTTATGGCTTTAAATGCAACCCTACTCTCTAAATTTGCTACCATATCTCCTCCTTCCGGATAGAAACTAAGATCAATTTTATTTAAAACAATGGGAACTGACCTCGTAATAGATTCTGTTCTGCCTTCGAGTTCAATTAATACGCCCAGCAAGCCATCATTCGTTTTAAGATCTTTGGGGAGCTTTACTTTTACATTTACAATACCATCAGCATCAGTTTTATTTTTTCCAGAAAAAAACTTTTGTCCATCAAGATTTAATATAAAGTTAACAGGTTGTCTCGAAAGGGGTTTGTTGGCCAAAGAAGTAAATTCTACTTTCGCTTTTACTTCATCCCCAGGCCCATAAGCTTTTTTCTCAAAATCCAGTTTCATTTTTAATCTTGGCAAGATAACTTGCTGAATTTGAATTTCTTTCTCGAAAGTCAATATATCCTTTTCATTGTATTGCCAGGATGTATATGCTTTCAATTTATAGAGTCCTCCTGCTATACTGCTGTTCAAATTAAAATCCCCCCCGGCACTACCTTTGTCTAAAATTATTTTCATTTCTTGTTCGACACCGCCTTTTGGGTTAATCAATTGGACATGAATAATATCGCTTTGTTCTGAGGGTTTACTATCCTTTGTGTTTACCGCATATACCTGGAACCAGATAGTTTCTCCCGGCATATAAAGTGGTTTATCGGTTTGCATATACACTCTTTCACTCGCCACACTTGTGTACTTATTAAAAAGGTCAAGCATTTTATCAAGAAAAGGTGTTTGCCTTGTTGTTACATATCCGAGTTCACGGCCAAATAATAAGCCGATTAAAGAACAGAATAATACCAGTGCCATTACGCTGAATGACATTAATTTGATAGGAGTCTTTTTCATGATATTTTTTTTAAGATTATGGAGATACTATTAAACTCCATACCTAATATCGCTAAAAGGTAAACGATAAAAAAATACAAAAAATCAGCTTTATCGCAAGGAAAGCTAATTAGACACAATATTTAAAAATTGGATTTCTTACATATTCGATTAACAACCATCAACTGAATTCTAAAAAGGATAACCAATGCCCAGGTTGATTTGCAGGTGCGAACCAAGCCATTGGTTGTTGTTGAAATTATGAAATACGAGCCGTTGATTTTCAGGTAATGCGGGATCATAAAAAGGTTCTGCAAAATCAAGCCTCACCACAAAAAAGTTGAAGTCAAACCGGGCTCCCAACCCTCCACCTACAGCTATTTCTTTATAAAATGAGTTAAACTGAAAGGCAGCTCCTGCCCGCGAAGGATCATTATTGAATAACCAAACATTGCCCGCATCAACAAAAGCAGCACCTTTTAAAATACTATATATGGGTGTACGGTATTCTGCATTAAGTTCCAGTTTAATATCCCCTGATTTATCATAATTTAGGGTTCCATTGGGGTCCTCATAGGATCCGGGGCCGAGGGTACGTAGCCGCCAGGCACGGATATCATTAGCACCTCCCACATAAAATTGTTTTTCAAAAGGAAGTATTTCTGATTTTGTTTGAGGTGACAAAAGCCCCATTATACTGTTAGGGGTGCCAAAACCAATTATTGCCCTGAATGCAAGATTGTTATCTTTAGCAACAGGTATATAGTATCTGTAATCACCTTCAATTTTTGAATATTGGTAGTAATTGATTCCCAGAATGTTATTAGTAACCGGACCTGTTGATTTTCGACTGTTATTTAGGATATTGTAAACCAGGGCCGGTACATTGCCACCTGTCTCACCAGTGATTCTGAAGTACCAGTAACGGCTCTTTACATTTGTTAAAGGTTGCTGATTAAACAATAGCACCGCCCGAAAATCTGTTATAATGTGTTGATCAAATAAATTGATTAATAAAGGGTTGTGGGTAGAATCGACCTGCGCTTTAAAGGTGGAGTTGATAAAACTGGTATTTACTAGGCTTATTTCAACAGGTGTGACTGATAGCCTGACATTAGGCCTAAGATTTTCTTGCCAGGTCATATTTACTGTACCGGTATTTCTTTTGAAATAAATGCTGCTTTCTACAATGTATCCGGCATTAAAAGAGGTTTGAGCGGTACGTTTAAGTTCATTTTCGCTCAATCGCCATGGCGCAAGAAGTTGTGGTACTAGCAGGGTTCCCGTCAATCCATATTGGTAACTTGGTGTATTTGTTATTGAAGAGTTATTTAAAACTGATATCGGAATTTCTATTGATCCGGTTGGCCTAATTTCTAATTGCATGGCGCTGGATCCTAGATTTTTGTTTCTATATAATAGATTTGCGGCCGTACCTAGCGAACGGGTATTAGTGATATCTGCCTGGCTTTCTTCAACAGAGTTCAAATCAATTCCAATATCCCACTCTTGCTTCTTAAGCGGTGTAAGCCTTATAAATACATTCAGGATTCCGGTATCCGGCCTTTCAACCGTATCAACGGCATATTGAATATCAATAAACTGATAGGCATTAAGTTGAGATAGCCTATTCATAGTTGCCAGGTAATCATTCCCATTATATAAATCTCCACTGTGGATGAAAATAAAATCTTTTAGGATGGAAGGTTTTATCCTTGGATGGTTACTAATAAAGTACATATTATTGTACTTGAATGTATCTTTGACTGTTGTATCATTTAGATAATATTCAGGCTCCACAGATATATCGCCTATCTTGTAAATTCTATGCCTGCTCATGGTGGTTGGATTAGCAATGCCAAGGCCTACGTTCACTATATTTCCCGGTAGGGTTGTATCAATGTCAAAATAAATATAATCCCTCCTGAAATTATAATATCCATTCTGTTTTAGTAATAAAGCCAGCCTGTTTCGTTCATCTTTCATAAGGTCGCCATCATATTTCTGGCCGGGTTTCACAAGGCAGTTCAAAGAATCTTTGGTAACAATATCAGATATTCTTTTATCAAATATAAAAAAATCGAGTTTGTTGATGTAAAACTGATCTCCGGTAATAACATGAAAGGTGACAAAGGCTTTTTTGCCACGTAGCTTAACTGAATAATAAATAGAATCATGAAAATAACCTTTGTTAAAAAGATAATCTTTGAATTGAACAGATGATGCTACAAGAAGTTGACTATCTAATAGTACGGGCTCTTCCCAAACACTTTTTTTAAGGTCTTCTTCTCGATTTTCGTAATGCGTAATTCTATTTTGAATTTTAACAATTTTTGTTTGGAGCTTCTCGACTCGTTTTTCGTTTTTAGGATCGGTTTTTTCAAGTTCAGATTTTACCACTACAAGTTCATCCCTTAATTTTTGCGCCTTTTCTTCACGTCTTTGTTTTGCCTTTTCAGTATTTAATAAAAGATAGGCCCACATGTTAGGCTTTACAACGAAAAATATTCTTTTATTTGGTACTTGTTTTAAAAGGCTGTTCATCTGCTCTTTCTCGTTAGAAGGTGAGCCTATAATGGTAACCTTATCAAGTAAATATTTTTTAGGAGGGATATATTTATTAAGATTGCAGGCCTGACATATGATCAGGGCAAAAATAATAAGTAAAAAGGCACCATGCCTATTAATTAAATAAGATGATTTCAAAAGCTCAGACTAAATTTATCGCGTTGCTCAACCAGAAAAAATATAGAAGAAAGCATCTTATGTTTGTTGCTGAAGGTGCAAAAATAGCCCATGATATTTTAAAATCTTCGCTCAAAGTACGCAATTTATATGCCACTTCCCAATGGCTCGCCAAAAATACATCTTTATATACCAATAATAAACTGATAGAAATCAATGAAGTGACTGTTGACGAAATGAGCAGGATAAGCGGATTAACTACGGCTCAAGATGTTTTATTATTAGTAGAAATGCCATTAGCTACTAATGAAATAACCATAAATGGGGAAATAGCAATTGCTGTTGAAAGTATCCGTGACCCTGGAAATCTCGGTACTATCATTCGTATTTGTGACTGGTATGGCATACTTCAGCTTTTTTGTTCAGAAGATTGTGCTGATGTTTATAATTCTAAAACCGTGCAAGCTACAATGGGCAGTATTGCAAGGGTTGAAATAGTTTATACTTCTTTGCCAGAACTTATTAAGAAGCACAAGACCTATAAAAGCTATGCTGCTACCCTACATGGCAACCTTAATATTCATAAAGCAAAGATTAGTCAGAAAGCACTTTTAGTAATCGGAAATGAAGCACATGGGATAAGTGAAGAACTGCTTTTCATAATTGACGAAACCATTATGATTCCCCGTTTTGGCGAGGCAGAATCATTAAATGCTTCAATTGCAACAGCTGTATTGGTTGATAATCTAAAAAGAATGAATGGGCTGGGAGTTTAAAGAATTGAGAAGTTAGTTAGTTATTGCTGAAGACACGATTGTAATTCAACTATTAAATTGACTAGATACCAACAATTGTTTATCTTTGTTTGTCTTTGATATAGATTGTTAAACCATAAAAAATCATAAAAGAGTGAAATCAGGGAGAATCGTCTTAATCGTAGTTATTGCACTAATTGTGTTACTTGGAGGGTGCACTTATAACGCTTATAATGGTCTTGTAAAAGGAGACCAGAATGTAAAAAATGCCTGGAGTAATGTAGAAACTAACTATCAAAGGAGGACTGACCTTTATAACAGTGTAATAAAAGTTGTAGAAGGCTCGGCTAATTTTGAGAAATCTACTTTAAAAGAAGTAATTGAAGCCAGGTCTAAAGCAACCAGTATCACGGTTGATATCAACGATCCAAAAACACTACAAGCTTATGAACAGGCTCAAAGTCAATTTCAAGGTTCTTTTGGAAAGTTACTGGCTGTTGCAGAATCATATCCTGATTTGAAAACTACGCAGGCTTTCAGGGACTTCCAGACGCAAATAGAAGGCACTGAGAATAGAATTGGGATTGCCAGACGGGATTTTAACACTTCTGTAAATGATTATAACCTAAGAGTCAGGACTTTCCCGGGAAATATATTTGCCGGGATGTTTGGATTTAAAACTAAAGAATATTTCCAGGCAAAACCGGGTTCGGAAAACCCACCAGATATTAAGTTTGATATAAAGTAGTTGTCTAAACTGTGATTTATAGGATTAAATGATATCCAGGATTTCTACAACCTCAATCAATATGATCTCATTGCGGTTTTGTATGATAATTTAATTGTCTCATTGTAAAATTGTCTCATTATCAAATAGTAATTATTTATGTTTACACTTTTCAGAAAACAGGCAATTGATTATTTTTCTAAAGAGGAAAAAGAAAAGATAAGGGCTGCAATTGAAGAAGCAGAAGAAAAAACTACCGGTGAGATCCGGGTTTTTGTGGAGCATTTTTGCAAACATCATGATGCTATCGATAGAGCCAGAGAAGTTTTTCACAGTTTAAAGATGAATGAGACGTTCAATAAAAATGCGATTTTGTTGTATCTGGCACTTCAACATAAAAAACTTGCTATATATGCAGATGAAGGAATCTATGCCAAAGTTGACAAAGGATTTTGGGATGAAGCTTTACACAAAATGCAGGAACATTTCAAGCATGAAAAATACGCTGCAGGTATTTTAGATGCTATCCAAATAATCGGTAAAGCTTTAGCTGAACATTTCCCTGCTAATGGCGAAACGATGAAAAATAATTTGCCTGATGAACTTGTATTTGGTAAAAATTAATAATGTAAATGAAAAGATATATTCTAGTATTATTTCTGCTTTTCATGTCATTTGCCGGTGAAGCGCAGGTATTACCAAAACCAAATCCTCAGACTTTAGTAACTGATGCCGCTCATTTACTTACCACTGATCAGGTAGCCAACCTTGAAACCAGGTTGGTGCAACTAAACGATAGTACAAGCAACCAGATTGCTATTGTAACTATTCCGTCATTAAATGGTATGGATGTGGCTGACTATGCTAATAAATTACTGAGAGACTGGGGAATCGGCAGTAAAAAAAACAATAATGGTGTATTAGTTCTTGTTTCTGCCGATGACCATAAGATAAGAATTGAAGTTGGTTATGGTCTTGAAGGGGCAATCCCGGATGTAACGGCAAAAAGTATCATTGATAATGATCTTACCCCTAATTTTAAGCAAAACAACTATTATGGTGGATTAGATCTTGCTATAACTGATCTTGGGAAAGCGGCAACGGGTGAATATAATATTCCATCCAATCCAAAACCTAAAATTCAGTGGATCAATTTCCTGATTTTCCTTGGAATTATCATGTTGATAGTAGGTGGTATTTTTAGAAATATCAACAATGGAAAAAAAGGAGGCATGATAAGCCGAAGGGGAAGCGGAGCTGTTTGGCCATTCCTATTAGGATCCATGCTTGGAGGCGGAGGCTTTGGTGGTGGGGGAGGAGATGGAGGCGGATTTGGTGGTGGTGGAGGTTTCGGAGGATTTGGAGGTGGCGGAGGCGGTGGCGGCGGCGCCAGTGGAGGGTGGTAGATTATTGTTTATATTAATTTTTCGCTTTATTAATTGATATTCTCCGTCATTAAAATGATAAAAATCATTATCTATTTCCAAAATAACTTCTAAATTGCAACCGTTTAGACTATGATAGAGTGGGATTAATTAGGTATAACTCAATAATTACATAAGATAAATGATTGTTTCAGTCGTTAAAGAGACCGAGCTAAAGGAGAATCGTGTAGCCCTTTCACCTGAAGGTGTCAAAGATCTGGTTTCCAAAGGTTTTTCCTGCATTCTTGAGAAGGATGCAGGCCTCAATTCTTATTTTTCAAATGAAGCTTACGAAGCAGCCGGTGGACGAATAGTTTCTCTTCAGGAAGCATATTCTACCGCTGATGTACTATTAAAAGTGAATGCTCCTGAACCGGGCGAGATCAAAAATATGAAGCGTGGTTCAGTTCTGATCTCATTTATGTATGCTGCTGCGAGTCCAGAAGTGGTCAGATCACTGTCAGATAGTGGAATCACGTCTTTCTCAATGGATGCTGTTCCCCGAATTTCGAGGGCTCAGAAAATGGATGCATTGAGTTCTCAGGCCAACCTTGCGGGTTATAAAGCCGTAATAATGGCAGCTGATCATCTTGGCAAAATATTCCCGATGCTGATGACTGCCGCAGGTACTATCAAACCTTCCAGGGTGGTGATTATGGGCGCAGGTGTGGCAGGTTTGCAAGCAATTGCAACTGCAAAAAGGCTTGGGGCAATTGTTGAAGTATCAGATATACGTCCAGAAAGCAAGGAACAAGTTGAATCCTTAGGTGGAAAGTTTATAGAAGTAAAAAGTGATGATTCAGTAAAAGTTGAAGGGGGATATGTAAAAGGCGTATCTGCAGAATTTTTGCAAATGCAGCAAGAACTTATTTCAAAGCATATTGCATTGGCCGATATTGTGATCACAACAGCATTAATCCCAGGTAAAAAAGCCCCGGTACTTGTTACTGAGGACATGGTTAAAAGTATGAAACTAGGATCTGTAATCCTTGATATGGCTGTAAAACAGGGAGGCAATTGCACGCTTAGTGAATTGAACAAGACAGTGGTTAAGCATGGGGTAACAATAATAGGAGAATCGAATTTGCCATCTATGTTACCTTTGAACGCAAGTGAATTATATTCCAAAAATATTATTGCACTTCTCACGCATCTTGCTGATAAGGATAAGTTCTTTTACGATCGTGAAGAAGATGTGACAAAAGGATGCCTTATTACTTTTAATGGCGAAGTTGTTCATCCCTCAGTGGTTGGTCAAGTATCGGCAGTAATCAGCTAAAAGTTGACAGTTGACAGTGGTCAGTTGAAAGTGGCCGCGAATAAAAATGGATAAATTTAAGGTTGAGATATATTTAAGAGCATATAAATAGATAACTAAAAAATTGAAAGGAAAAATATTTGAGAGTCAAATTTCAAATCACCAATTTCAAATTTCAAATAAAATGACAGATTTTATAACATTTATTTCCACGCACATTGACATGGTCTATGTGCTGATCCTCTCCATATTTGTTGGGGTGGAAGTTATAGGCAAAGTGCCTTCTGTATTACATACACCCTTAATGTCTGGTGCCAATGCCATACATGGTGTCATCATAATTGGTGCCATAATCGTAATGCTGAATGCAGGAGTTGATAATATCCCAGCGTTGGTTTTAGGATTTATTGCTGTGATTCTTGGTACCTTGAATGTTGTTGGTGGTTTTGTAGTTACTGACCGTATGCTTGAAATGTTTAAAAAGAAAACAAAGAACTAAACCATGCAACACCATATACTAGAACTTATTTATCTTGTCGGCTCTCTAGGGTTCATCATGGGCCTTAAAATGCTCAGCCATCCTGAAACAGCACGTAAAGGAAACCTCGTAGCGGCTGGTGGCATGACCTTGTCAATATTAGGAACTTTGCTTTTTTACAAAGAGGAAGTCCCGATCATGATTTATGGGCTTATACTCGTGGCAATGGCCATTGGAACAATTGCGGGTTGGGTTGCTGCCAAAAAAGTAAAGATGACGGCAATGCCACAAATGGTTTCAATTTTCAACGGAATGGGTGGAGCATGTGCAATGCTTATCGGTCTTATTGAGTTTCCTAAATTTCTGGGCGCTGACGAATCTTTAGGGCTTCTTACTGTTTTGGGTAGTATGGTAATTGGGAGTGTGTCTTTTGCCGGTAGTGTTATAGCGTGGGCAAAGTTGAATGGTAATATGAAAAAAGAAATCAGATTGCCTAAATATAATATCCTGAATACAGCAGTCATGATTATTGTCCTTTTATTAGTTGGGCTTATTGTAACCGGACAGATAGATGATCCCGCTATTGTATATACTACATGCGGTATTGCTTTATTATATGGTATTATGCTTGTTATCCCTATTGGAGGCGCTGATATGCCCGTTGTTATTTCTTTATTGAATTCATTTACCGGTATGGCTGCAGCATTTGCAGGATTTTTATATGCTAATAAAATAATGCTTACGGGAGGTATCCTGGTCGGCTCTGCCGGTACAATACTTACCGTTGTAATGTGTAAAGCCATGAATCGTTCTTTAACAAGCGTTATTTTTGGTGCTTTTGGTGGGGGAGGAGCAAGCAGCGCAGCAGGCTCCGGAGACAAGAGCGTGAGAGATATCAGTATTTCGGATACAGCTGTTCTATTAAATTATTCTAAAAAGGTGATAATAGTTCCAGGATATGGTTTGGCTGTTGCACAGGCGCAACATGTTATTCATGAACTTGAAACGATACTTGTAGATAGGGGAGTAGATGTTAAATATGCTATCCATCCTGTAGCAGGTCGTATGCCGGGCCACATGAATGTACTACTGGCAGAAAGCAATGTTGATTACGAAAAGCTTGTTGAAATGGAACATATTAACCCTGAGTTTGCTACCACAGATGTGGTTTTGGTTATAGGAGCAAATGACGTAGTTAACCCTGCAGCTAAAACAGACCCCGGAAGCCCCATATATGGCATGCCGATCCTGGATGTTGAAAACGCACAAAATGTTATTGTTAACAAACGAAGCATGAGCGCTGGATATGCCGGTATAGACAATGACCTTTTCTATAAACCTAAAACCAGCATGCTTTTCGGTAATGCCAAACAAGTACTTACTGATCTGGTGACTGAATTGAAGAGTATGAATTAGGGGGTGAGTAGTGAGTAGTGAGTACTGAGTACTGAGTAGGATGGTGATTAACTTACTTATGCTCTACAAAGTCCTTTAATTTTTTATTCATTTTTTGAAAATTTTCACAGGCATCTTTATATACCCCTTTGCCATAGCTATTTCCAAACAATCCTCTCCAATATTCTCCTTGTATCAGCCTGGTGTGATCATTATCAATTTGTTCTAGTAAAAAATAGTGCCTCGCCTTAAAAAGAAATAGTAATCCACCACCCCATGCCCATGAAGTATCATTTTTAAAATCAAGAATTTTTGCCGAGAATTTCCTTTCCTTTGGGTTTCCTTTCATTCTGAATTTTACGAACTTACCGGGAATAATACCTCCCTTAATTTCAAAAATATATGGATTCCAGGATGGGTAGTTTTTTGTGTCCGTAAGTATTTTCCAGATTCTATGCGGAGTAGAATTTATGATAATCTCAGTTCTAACCTCAGATGGTGTACAGGAAATTTGACTATTTGAAAAATTTGATATAGCCATAAAAACCAGGAAGATATAAGTGAATTTCAAAATTTTTGCTTCGTTTGGGCTTTAAGGTCTATTAGGGATAATTGTCAGTGTAATGATAGCTTCAATCCATAAAAGGTCGTATAAAACAGTAACCACCTGTAAGCAAATACAATCATCCAAAAACAAAATACACCCATGATTGCTTTTACAAGGCTTCCAAAATTGGAGGCGCTGTACGCTTTTTTAAATGCGATAAATAGATAAATGATAAAAATAATACTTACTAATGTTGAGGAATTATTTTCAGTGGACATGCTGTAAATATCACTTCGAATTGTATCATATGCTGATCTGCCGAAAATAGAAGATATTAAAAGCGCGAGATTGTATATTAAATCAATAATAATGACACCTATTGTTTGAAAGATCAAAACGAAGCTGAAAAAGTGAAAACTAAACGCAAGATGTTCCACAAAATACCTTCTCTGATCCCAGAAAAGAAAACTTAAAAGAAGAGCAAAGAATGGAATCATAATGATGATCAGCGTTTTTGCTTGCTCTGATGTTTTATGGTTAAATTCAGTTTCATACTCTTTGTAAGTGATGCCAAGTGACTTTATTTTTTCACTAACCATTGCATCAAATTTATGATTAATCCAACCCCCATTTATTTGGTATTTAAGTGGGGTTTCAAATGTCACCGGCAGCCTGGGAAATGTTGATAACAATAGAAAATACAAAATATTGATCACCAAAAATAATTGCAAAGGATGCATGTATTCTTTTTTGTGGCCGGCAAAATATTCCCTTGTTAGCATGCCTGGTTTCAATACCAGGTATTTGAATGACCTAAAAAACTTTGAATCGAAATGTGTAAATGCGTGAAGTGTTTCTCCCAGAAAATGCGTGATCTTGAAATCGTGTTTATCTTCTTTTTTCTGACCACAATTGCAACAGAAGGGGCCTGATAATGCAGCTCCGCAATTTGCACAATTCGTTAAGGCGGCTGTATTTGTAAATGTAACACGCTCAGAAGATTTGCCAAAAAGAAACTTTACAACGCGGTTCATGAATTGCTTTTTCTGAAAAACAAATATATAACAAGTCATGATAAAATGTTGAATAAATGTCATGAGACACTTCATTATTCACTCATTTACTAATTCATTCGTTCAAAACTCCACAACTCGCTAACTCCTTCACTCCCCTTGTACCATTGAATATCCTTTGAGGGCACCCCATTCTTTTAGAAAAGCAACTCCAACTACTTTTAAGTGATTTGATATTACGGAAGCGAGTTGAAGGATTTCAAGTTCTGAAAGTAATAAGGTATTATCTTTTAATTCAATACGCAGACTGAACAGTGCTACGCTGTCGGTATATTTGGAAGCATGAGGCCAAACTTGGGTTCCCCTGTTTGAAATAATTTTCAATTCAAGTTTTTGCGGTAAAAGTGGTTGTGCAATAGTTGCAAGCTCTTCAGGAGTTTGAATACTGCAAACAAAAATATCTGTTCCTGTTATCTTTTCAGGGTCATGATCTTCGGTTTTGGTGTAAAGTATTTGCATATACTCAGGCTCTTTTGGTTTTTGGAAGCTAAAGTCTTCCGTACCTGTATCTACAATATTATGAATCTCTAATGGTTTTTTGCCAAAGTTGGAAATAATGGCATTGGCAAATTCACTGGTTGATAGTGAGTTGGTGTCTTTATTGCCAAAATCAGAAGTGTGTTTGCCTTCCTCCAAAGTATAGAGCAATGCATTTTCAATAGTGTCTGCATAGCTTATGAAGCCAAGATGACGTAACAGCATTAATCCGCTAAATATAAGAGAAGTTGGGTTCGCGATATTCTTACCTGCTATATCTGGCGCAGTGCCGTGAACGGCTTCAAAAATGGATATATTGTCCCCGATGTTGGCGCTTGGTGCAAATCCCAGTCCACCAACTAATCCCGCACATAAATCGCTTATTATGTCTCCCTGCAAATTTGTAAGAATGATCATAGTAAACTTATCCGGCATTCTCAC
>Ga0207068_1154_pt1 | contig 17373 bp, 16 predicted proteins | sample Alteio_BWMinCont_23_FD_153475 | JGI IMG/M metagenome (GOLD analysis project Ga0207068, IMG submission 153475) | Enriched cells from forest soil in Barre Woods Harvard Forest LTER site, Petersham, Massachusetts, United States -... | ecosystem: Environmental > Terrestrial > Soil > Temperate forest >... | reverse complement strand
GGCAAAAGAAATGCTGGAAGGAGTTGTTCAGGAAGGCACTGCGCAGAACCTGAAAAAATCTGTATTTAAAATTGCAGGGAAAACGGGTACCGCTCAAACACTAATAGCCGGATCAGGGAAATATGAAAAGATATACCAGGCATCTTTTGTGGGGTATTTTCCTGCTGAAGATCCACAATATACCTGCATTGTTGTTATCAATGCTCCTTCAAATGGTGTCTATTACGGGGGTGCGGTAGCGGCTCCTGTGTTTAAGGAGATTGCAGATAAGGTCTTCGCTACAAATCTTAACATTCACAAAGAAGTTAATCAGCCTGGAACAGCCACGGCGATTAAGTCTTTGCCAGTCATTCATAACGGAAGGAAAAATGAGATTGCAATAGTAGCAGCTGGATTTCGGATTCCCGTATCCCAAATGGAAACAGGTGCTTCAGAATGGGTAACGGTAAGTGGAAAACCAGAAGCAGTTATTTTGAGTAATGGAAACATCGAAGATCAATTGAAGAACGGGGTGGTTCCGAATGTTTCAGGTATGCTTCCTAAAGACGTACTCTATCTCCTTGAAAATAATGGATTGAGGGTAAAGCTGATCGGTAATGGAACAGTGGCCAAGCAATCGCTTTGCGCAGGAACAAAATTCAAGAAGGATTCACAAATCATACTGGAATTGTTTTGATGAAATTATTAAAAGACATATTGTATAAGGCTGGCTTGCTGGAAGTGACAGGTTCCACCAATGTGGCTATTTCGTCCATCACCTTTGATTCGAGAACGGTCCTTAAGGATTGTCTCTTTATTGCGGTACGTGGGGAAAAAGCTGATGGGCACCACTATATAGAAGATGTAGTTTCTAAAGGTGCAGTAGCTATTGTCTGTGAGGAATTTCCTGAAACTTTGAGCGAAAAGGTTGCCTATGTAAAGGTAAAAGACAGCCATGCGGCGCTGGGAGTTATAGCTGCAAATTTTTATAGCAACCCTTCTTCGCATTTAAAACTCGTTGGTGTAACAGGTACAAACGGCAAAACAACTTCTGTAACACTCCTGTATCAGCTTTTCCGGGCAATGGGCTATAAAGTTGGCCTGCTTTCTACCGTCAGGAACATGATCAATAACGAAGAGATTCAGGCAACTCATACTACACCGGATGCTATTAATCTTAATCGTCTCCTGGCGCAAATGGTGGATGCCGGATGTACCTATTGCTTCATGGAAGTAAGCTCTCATGCTATAGTGCAGCACAGGATTTCAGGCCTTCAATTCACGGGGGCGGTGTTTACAAATATCACCCACGACCACCTGGATTACCATAAAACTTTTGAGGACTATATAGCTGCAAAGAAAGGCTTTTTTGATCAGCTTGATTCCGGAAGTTTTGCACTTATCAATCGGGATGATGTGAACGGAAAAGTCATGGTACAGAACACCAAAGCCGACCGAAAGTTTTACTCCATGAAGTCGATGGCCGATTATAAATGTAAAGTGCTGGAAAATCAATTTTCGGGATTACTCCTCAATATGGACGGAACGGAAATGTGGAGCAAGCTTATCGGGACATTCAATGCCTATAACCTTCTGGCAGTTTATGGTACAGCAATGCTGCTCAAACAGGATAAGCTACATATACTGACCACCCTAAGTTCTATGAACCCGGTGGAGGGAAGGTTTGAATATATCCGCACAGATAATGGAATTACGGGCATCGTTGATTATGCGCACACGCCGGATGCACTGCTGAATGTCTTGAAAACTATAAAGGATATACGGACGGGGAATGAAAAAGTGATCACAGTAGTTGGTTGCGGAGGAGACAGAGATGGGGCTAAAAGGCCAGTGATGACAAGGATAGCATGCGAGAATAGTGACAAAGTTGTACTTACTTCAGACAATCCACGGTCTGAAGACCCATTAGTTATCCTTGAGCAAATGAGAGAAGGAGTAGAAACCCTTCATTTCAAGAAAATGCTCTCCATTGTTGATCGTAAAGAAGCTATCCGCACGGCATGCTCATTGGCGCAACCTGGTGATATTATACTCCTGGCTGGTAAAGGGCATGAAAAGTATCAGGAAATAAAAGGAGTAAAGCTTCCATTTGACGATATGGATATATTGAAAGAGAACTTGAAACAAATAACACAATAGGCCGGGATATATGTTCTATTATCTTTTTGATTGGTTAAGTACAAATAAACTGCTTCCGGGGGCTGGTGTGTTCAAGTACATCTCTTTCCGGGCTGCCATGGCCATTCTTACCTCCCTAATTATTTCAGCGGTAATGGGGAAGAGAATTATTGCTATTCTTCACCGGAAACAAGTAGGGGAGACTGTACGAGATCTTGGACTTAAAGGCCAGAACGAGAAACAAGGAACCCCTACGATGGGAGGTCTGATCATACTTTCCGCTATTGTTATCCCAACTCTTTTATTTGCCAAACTCCACAATGTTTATATCATCCTGATGTTGGTTACGACCATCTGGCTCGGGCTAGTTGGTTTTCTGGATGATTATATTAAGGTTTTCAAAAAAGACAAAGAAGGGCTTCAAGGAAAATTTAAGATCATCGGGCAGATTGGTATCGGCTTAATCGTTGGCGTCACTCTTTTCTTCAACCATTCTGTGGTGGTGAGAGAGCGGGTTGCCAGTAATGATTCCAAAGCATATTCTAATGATGGATCAGCCCCAGCCTCTGTAGCATTCATTGAACCTAAATATTCCAAGGATGACACTCATTCCTTGAAAACAACAATTCCATTCCTAAAAAATAATGAATTTGATTATGCACTCCTCGTGAGCTGGATGGGAGATAACTATCGCAAATGGGCCTGGATTATTTTTATTCCTATCGTGATACTTATTGTTACGGCGGTATCTAATGGAGCCAATATCACAGATGGAATAGACGGGCTTGCCACAGGCACCTCGGCCATTATCGGGGTGACTTTAATTATCCTGGCCTATGTTTCGGGTAATGCAATCTTCGCCGATTACCTGAACATCATGTACCTCCCACATACCGGAGAGCTTGTTGTATTTATGGCCGCCTTTGTAGGGGCCTGTGTGGGATTTCTCTGGTACAACTCTTTCCCTGCCCAGGTATTCATGGGAGATACCGGCAGCCTCGCACTCGGTGGAATCATTGCAGTATTCGCTATTGCCATTAGAAAGGAGCTTCTTATTCCGATTCTTTGCGGAGTATTCCTGGTTGAAAACGTTTCTGTTATGATGCAGGTAGCATATTTCAAATACACAAAGAAAAAATACGGAGCAGGGCGACGCATCTTTTTGATGTCTCCACTTCACCATCATTATCAGAAGAAGGGAATCCATGAAGCGAAGATTGTTGCACGTTTCTGGATTATAGGAATTATGTGCGCGGTATTGGCTGTTGCAACACTGAAACTAAGATAAGATGAAACGCCTGGTCATCCTAGGAAGTGGCGAAAGCGGAGTAGGCGCCGCAGTGCTCGGGCTGAAGAAAGGGTTTGATGTGTTTGTTTCAGATAAAGGAAAGATAAAAGAAAAGTATCGTACCGTTCTTTCAAAATATGGGATTAAGTGGGAAGAAGAAACCCACACGGAAAACCTGATTCTGAATGCAGATGAGGTGATCAAAAGTCCGGGGATTCCCGATAAGGCCGAACTGATCCAAAACCTGCATGCGAAAGGAATCAAGGTAATATCAGAAATCGAATTTGCAGGACGATACACGAATGCGAAAAAGATCTGCATTACCGGTAGCAATGGAAAAACGACTACGACACTGTTGACTTATCATATCATGCAAAAGGCAGGGTTGAACGTAGGGCTTGCAGGTAATGTAGGAAAAAGCTTCGCGCTTCAGGTGGCTGAGAATAATTTCGATTATTATGTAATCGAACTAAGTAGTTTTCAGCTGGATGGAATGTATGAGTTCAAAGCAGATGTAGCGGTGTTGCTGAACATTACACCTGACCATCTCGACCGATACAATTATGTGATGCAGAATTATGTCGATTCGAAATTCAGAGTTATTCAGAACCAGGGACCAGAAGATGCATTTATATACTGCGATGATGATGAAGTTATCGCATCCGAGCTTAAAAAAAGAAAAATTGTTGCCAGGCGTTACCCTTTTTCAATAACACATGAAATTGCTGAAGGAGCCTGTTTGAGAGAGAAAGAATTAATGATCAATATAAACCCTAATCCACAATCTATGTCAATTGAAGAATTAGCAATGCAGGGCAAGCACAACATCTACAATTCGATGGCTGCGTCTGTTGCTTCCAAACTGTTTGATATCCGCAAGGAATCAATCAGGGAAAGCCTTTCAGACTTCCACAATGTTGAGCACCGCCTGGAACATGTCGGAAAAGTACATGGCATTGATTTTATCAATGACTCCAAAGCTACAAACGTCAACTCCACTTGGTATGCGCTGGAAAGTATGTCCCAGCCTGTGATCTGGATCGTTGGTGGTCAGGATAAAGGGAACGATTATAGCCAGCTTAAAGATCTGGTTAAAGAAAAGGTGAAAGCAATCGTCTGCTTGGGAGTGGATAATAAAAAAATAATCAAGGCATTTGCTGATGTAGTGGAATCTATTGTTGAAACAGATTCAGCTCTTGAGGCCGTGAAAGCCAGCTATCGGCTTGGTAAAAAAGGAGATGTGGTACTCCTTTCACCAGCCTGTGCAAGCTTCGACCTGTTCGAGAATTATGAGGACAGAGGCAGGCAATTTAAAACATCGGTAAGATCACTTTGATTAGTATTCACCATCGCTTAAAAATTATGGACGAACAAAAATTACCATTGAAAGTAGCATTTTCGGCAAGTCAGTTTGCCGACCGTAGGGATGAGCTCAATTTATTCGAACACAGTCTGGAGTTTGTTGCACGGATCAATCAGGTTAATTATATCAACGATTCACGGGCAACTTCTGTGAATGAGACCTGGAGTTCACTTGGCGCGATGACAGAAAAAACCATCTTGATTCTGGGTGGAGTAGATAAAAGGAGTGATTACACCGTGCTGAGAGGACATGTAACCGAACAAGTGGAAGCGGTAATCTGCCTCGGATCAGAAAGAGAAAAAATATTCTCCGCACTGATGGATTGTTCGCTTCTGGTGCATGCAGAATCTTTGGAAGAAGCAGTAAAGCTTGCAAAAACGATGGCCAAGCCGGGAACAACAGTTCTTTTTTCCCCGGGATGTCCCAGTTTCGATGCTTTTGATAATTATAAAAACAGAGGTAATAAATTCAAACAAATAGTAAGCAGTTTATAAAATCAACATGTTAAAAGGTATCAGAGGTGATAGAGTTATTTGGGTGGTGGTGCTGCTCCTTTCAGCAATATCCCTCGTATGCGTTTATTCTTCGGTAACTGCCCTTGCTACCCGTTATAAAGGTGGTAATGCAATGTATTACCTGGTGAAGCATGCCAGCATTATCGGTTGCGGCCTGCTGCTCATGTATATGGTACATAAGGTACGTTACACTTATTTTTCCAGAATTTCTCAGATTGCAGTATGGGTAGCTGCACCATTGCTTCTGTACACGTTGTTTAAAGGAATCAGCGCTGGTGAAGCAAACCGCTGGATAGGAATACCAGGTACCGGTCTTACTTTCCAGACATCGGATTTCGCCAAGCTGGCACTCATTGCATACGTGGCAAGGATACTGTCTACTCGGCAAGAAATGATTAAAGATTTTAAAACGGCATTTCTTCCTGTGATTATACCTGTTGGCATCATTTGCGCCTTGATTCTTCCTGCTAATTTTTCAACTGCTGCCTTATTGTTCCTGGTTTGCCTGATACTGATGTTCATCGGAAGGATAAATTTAAAATATATGGCAATGCTGTTGGGTGGATGTATTCTGCTATTGACCATATTCACCTTTATCATCATGAAATATCCGGATAGTATCCGACGGGGGCGTACCTGGAAGGCACGAATAGAAAATTTCAAATCAGGAAACAGTGAAGAAAATTATCAAGCAGATCAAGCCAAGATGGCTATAGGCACTAGCGGAATATTCGGAAAGGGCCCCGGAAGAAGTGATCAACGAAACTTTCTCCCGCAGGCCTCGTCCGACTTTATTTTCGCCATCCTTATTGAAGAATGGGGGATTATTGCTGGTGCAGTAATCCTGTTCCTATACATGGTTATGCTTTTCAGAGGTGTTAGGATTGCAAGCCGGACTCCTAAATCGTTCGGGAGCTACCTGGCAATTGGATTAACGTTCAGCCTCGTATTTCAGGCGATGATCAATATGGCCGTTGCCGTGAATTTGTTCCCTGTTACTGGCCAGCCCTTACCACTGGTCAGTATGGGTGGTACATCCATCTGGTTTACCAGTATTGCAATTGGAATGGTTCTAAGTGTGAGCCGTGAAACAGAGCAAGAATCAAAAGGTACAATGAAAGAAATTAAGAAAGAGAAAGGGGATCAGCTTGCAGCCGCCTAGAATTATTATAAGTGGGGGAGGTACGGGAGGACATATTTTTCCTGCCATTGCCATAGCCAATGCGCTGAAAGAAAAATGCAATGGACAGGTGGAGATCCTGTTCGTAGGGGCAGAGGGAAGAATGGAAATGGAGAAGGTGCCCGCTGCAGGTTATAAGATTGAAGGATTATGGATCAGCGGACTACAAAGGAAGCTGACGATTAAAAATTTATCCTTTCCGTTTAAGGTCATAAGTAGTTTGCTTAAAGCAAGAAAAATAATGAAAGCGTTTAAACCCGATGCGGTAGTAGGAACAGGTGGTTATGCCAGCGGACCCATGCTACGCGTGGCTTCTGGTTCAGGCATACCTACACTTATTCAAGAGCAGAATTCTTACCCGGGTATTACTAACAAAATGCTTGCCAAAAGGGTGGATCGTATCTGTGTGGCTTATGAAGGGATGGAGCGCTTTTTCCCGAAATCAAAAATTATCCTCACCGGCAATCCGGTCAGACAGGATATTCTGAAACTGGATGGGAAAAGAGCAAGGGCAGCCGAATTTTTCGGACTTGACAATGAAAAGAAGACAATCTTAGTAATAGGAGGAAGTCTTGGTGCAAGAACCTTAAATGAAACGGTGCAGGCCGGTTTGAAACAGTTGACAGATGCAGGTCTTCAGTTGGTCTGGCAGACCGGCAAGGCGTTTTATCCTGAAGCCGTAAATGCCTTGAAACCTTTCGAAGGAAAGGGTTTATTTGCATTCGACTTTATTTCGAAAATGGACTTCGCCTATGTCATGGCAGATGTAGTTATTTCCCGGGCAGGGGCAAGCTCCGTTTCAGAGCTATGCCTGGTCAAAAAAGCCTCTATCCTGGTGCCTTCTCCAAACGTAGCGGAAGATCATCAGACCAAGAATGCAATGGCGCTGGTCAACCATCAGGCTGCATTGCTCGTGAAAGATTTCGAAGCGCGAAAGATTCTCATCGGAGAAGCCATCCAGCTGGCTGGAGATGTAGCCCAGGTGAAGAAGCTTGAAACCAATATATCCAAAATGGCATATTCCGATTCGGCCGTAGTCATTGCCAATGAGATCATGAGTTTAATCCATAACAGGAAAGCAAAGTGAAGTTCGAAAAGATACAAAATGTGTATTTGCTTGGTATCGGAGGCATCGGAATGAGTGCTCTTGCCCGTTATTTTAAAGCCACAGGTAAGAAAGTGATGGGGTATGATAAAACCAGGACTGCCCTTACGGATGAATTGATGGCTGAAAAAATAGATGTATACTTTGATGAAAACACAGATCGTTTGTTGTCTCTCGAGCTGGAGCCTGACAGTACGTTAGTAATATACACACCGGCCGTGCCCAAGACTCATGCCGAATATCTTTTCTTTATTGCCAATCACTTCTCGCTTAAAAAACGTTCGGAGGTACTGGGTATGATTACGGAGAATGGCTTTACCATTGCGGTGGCCGGGACCCATGGAAAAACCACGACATCCGCTCTGATTACCCATATTCTTTGTTCAGCAGGAGTTGATTGCTCGGCATTCTTAGGCGGAATTACCCAGAACTATCATACAAATCTGATCTTGGGAAAGAAGCTTGGAGAAAAAGATTCTATAATCGTTGTGGAAGCTGATGAATACGATCGCTCATTCCTTGCTCTGCATCCTGATATTGCAGTTGTCACATCTATCGACGCCGACCATCTGGATATATATGGAGATAAGGAACATATGCAGGAATCTTATCACCTCTTTGCAAAGCAGGTGAAGAAAGGCGGCTTTCTTATTGCTAAAAATGGCACTGAAAAAATTCAGGAAGGTATTGAAGCGAAGATAATCACATATTCTCTTCTGGATGATTCGGATATCAATGCGGCAGATATTTCCATTTCAAAAGGAAATTATCATTATGCAGTCATCACTGAAGAAACAATTCTAGATGGACTAACTCTCGGTCTTCCTGGTTCACACAACGTAGAAAATTCTGTGGCCGCGATTGCAGTTGCAAGACTGGTTGGTGTTACAGATGCGAAGATCAAAATAGCACTAGCTTCTTTTAAAGGCGTGAAAAGACGATTCGAATACCAGATCAAATCGGATCAACTGGTATTCATTGATGATTACGCACATCATCCGGAGGAATTAAGAGCCTGCATCACTTCTGTGAGAGAACTTTATCCGGACCGGAAACTGACAGGAGTGTTTCAGCCACACTTATTCACCAGGACCCGCGATTTCGCAGATGGTTTTGCAGAAAGTCTTTCCCTGCTTGATGAGGTGATCCTCCTTGATATTTATCCAGCTCGTGAGCAACCTATTGAAGGAGTCACATCCGGAATGCTTCTTGATAAAATTACTATAGAAAGTAAAATGCTTTGCACCAAACAAGAGCTTGTTTCAGAGCTGAAGAAAAGAGAACTCGAAGTGCTACTCACTGTTGGTGCTGGAGATATTGACATGCTCGTGGAGCCCATCAAGAAGGCCCTTATGAAGAATTAAATGAAAAAAATAATTAACATATCACTCTGGGCTGTCTTCGTACTTGGTACGATAACAACGCTGGGTTTTGTGCAGAAGGAGCAGAACCATCGCACGGGGAAGAATCTGGATATAAGCATCAACTCCAAGGATGAAAATTATTTCGTGACAAGAGCAGACATTCATCAGCTTCTGAACGATCATGGAGATTCCATCATCCATCAACCTATTTCTTCAATCAATGTACCAGATATGGAGAAGCTTATTCTGAATAACCCTTCTGTTGCGAACGCGAATGTATTTATTTCTGTCAACGGCATTGTTCAGATCACGGCTTCACAGCGTAAACCGATTGCCAGAATTTTCAATCTTACGGGAGAGAGTTATTATATGGATCAGGATGGCAGACTGATGCCTTGGTCACCTACCTATACCGCTGATGTAGTTGCTGTAAACGGTTTTATCATGGAGTCTTACGGAAACTGGTACCGCTACAGTGTAAAGAATATTGAGGATACACCTGCGCTGAAGGAATTATCTGTGCTGGATGATATTTACCGTCTTGCCGATTTCATTAACAAAGACAAATATCGCAAAGCACTCGTAGGGCAGATTTATGTCAATTCATCCAAAGAATTTGAACTCGTCCCTAGTTTTGGTTCATTTCATATCATGCTGGGAGACGCCAATGACCTCGATGAGAAATTCACCAAACTCATGGTGTTTTGCCGTGATGGATTGTCGAATACGGGAGCCTGGAATGATTATTCAACTGTAAATCTGAAATTCAAAAATCAAATAGTTTGTACTAAACGTTTTTAATCATGGAATCAAACATTGTAGTAGGCCTTGACATCGGAACCACAAAAATTGCGGTTATCGTAGGGCGTCGGATCGAGCATGGCAAGATCGAAATCCTGGGCATGGGAAAAGCGGAATCGCTGGGAGTGGCCCGGGGGGTGGTTCTGAATATTGATGAAACGGTAAAGTCCATCAAAACAGCGGTGGCTGAAGCAGAAAGCAAATCAGGAGCAAATATCCTGGTGGTGAATGTCGGTATCGCAGGCCAGCATATTAAGAGTCTCCAACATAGGGGTATTCGGACGCGTCAAAGCCTGGATGAAGAGATCAGCCAGAAAGATATAGACCTTCTTATTGAGGATATGTACAAACTAGTGATGCTTCCGGGAGAAGAAATCATTCATGTGATTCCGCAAAATTATATCGTTGATAATGAACAAGGAATCAAGAATCCAATCGGGATGTCGGGGATCCGGCTGGAGGCTAATTTTCACATCATTGCCGGTCAGGTTGCGGCTGCGAAGAATATTTATAAATGTGTCGAGAAAGCCGGATTGAAAGTGGCAGACCTCACCCTTGAGCCTCTGGCGTCTGCAGAGGCGGTGCTTACTGCTGAAGAGAAAGAAGCCGGAGTTGTACTGGTTGATATCGGTGGGGGTACCACAGACGTTGCAATATTTCAGGATGATATCATCCGCCACACCGCAGTGATTCCATTCGGTGGAAATATTATCACGGAAGATATCAAGGAGGGTTGTTCAATTATCAAGACTCAAGCTGAGCTGCTAAAGATAAAATTTGGTTCTGCCTTAGCGAGTGAAAACCAAGAAAATGAGATTGTTTCTATTCCAGGTCTACGCGGAAGACCGCATAAAGAAATTTCCGTGAAGAATCTGAGTCATATTATACAAGCCCGGATGGAAGAAATCATTGAGCATGTGTATTATGAGATCAAGAACTCAGGATTTGAGAAAAAACTGATTGCAGGGATTGTAGTTACCGGAGGAGGTTCTCAGCTTAAACATATCACGCAGCTCATTGAATATGTAACCGGAATGGATGCAAGGCTCGGCTATCCTAACGAGCACTTAGCCAAGAGTTCTGAAGAAGTGACCAGTCCTATGTATGCTACCGGTGTTGGATTGGTCATGCGTGGTCTTGACGAAAACGATCGTCACCCTGATCCGAACAGCACCGTTGTTACCCACACCAAGAAAACAAAAGGTGGATGGTTCGATCAGATTTTTTCCAAGGGGAAAGAATGGTTTAACGAAGATTCAGAATAGAAATAGGGGAAAATGGTTCCCTTATTCTTGCAAATAGACTTGTAAAGAAATTACTAAGAAAGCGTAAACATTAAGCATATCAAATAGAGAACACGAACACTAATTATAATTTAACTTAAAACAAACAACAAACATGATGCGTTTCGATTTACCAGAACAGTCATCGATTATTAAGGTAATCGGTGTAGGAGGTGGGGGCAGCAATGCTGTCAACCACATGTACCGTCTAGGAATCAATGGCGTGAATTTCATTGTCTGCAATACAGATAAGCAGGCACTGGATATCAGTCCGGTTCCACACAAAATTACGCTTGGCGAAACCCTTACAGAAGGTCGCGGAGCTGGATCTATCCCAGAAGTTGGCAAACAAGCCGCCATGGAAACCATGGAAGAGATTAAGGAATTATTAGGTAACAATACAAAAATGGTATTTATCACCGCCGGTATGGGAGGTGGTACAGGAACCGGTGCGGCTCCTGTCATTGCCAAAGCAGCCAAGGAGCTGGGAATCCTCACAGTGGGTATTGTAACTGTTCCTTTCTCTTTCGAAGGAAAGAAAAGAAGACAACAGGCTGAAGACGGCCTTGCTGAAATGAAAGCCAATGTTGATACCTTATTGGTTATATGCAATGACAAGCTGCGTGATATGTACGGCAACTTAAAAATGCGTGAAGCATTTAGTCATGCTGACAATGTACTTAGTATTGCCGCCAAGAGCATTGCGGAGATCATCAGCTTGACCCAGCAAATCAACGTTGATTTCGCTGACGTTCGCACGGTTATGCGTGACAGTGGTGTGGCCATTATGGGTTCTGCCTCAGCGTCCGGTGAAGGGCGTGCACTGAAAGCAGTTCAGGAAGCACTCAATTCTCCTTTATTGAATGATAATAATATAACCGGTGCCCGTTATGTACTCCTGAATATCACCTCCGGTTCGGATGAGATCACCATGGATGAACTGGGAGAAATCACTGATTATATACAAGATGAAGCGGGTCAAACTGCTGAACTTATCAAAGGTTATGGTGTGGATGAAACTCTTGGAGATAAGGTAAATGTTACTGTTATCGCCACCGGTTTCAATACGACCTCTAATATTCCTTTTGATCTCAGCTCGCGAAAATCCGAAAAGGTGGTTATGAACCTTGAAGAAGAAAAAGTGGAAGAAAAAACCATTACTCCTGTTTCGGAGAAAATAGAATCGATCGAGGAAAAAGAACTCAATCCACTGGAACCTTTTCTCATCCACAAGACAGTGAATGAAGAACAACAGGTAACGATTGAATTCGAGAACAAGATTGAAACTGTTCAAGATGAAATCAATGAAACAGTTGTTTCCGAATCAAACATGTCTGCTGAAGAAGAAACAGCAGCAGATTCCGTTGAAAGTTTTATCACCATGGAATCAGTGGAGGTTTCAGAAGAAGTATGGGAACTTCCTGCAATAGAAACAGAAGCAACCCTTGAAGAAGAAACATCCAGCACGGAACATTCGCTTGAATTCACTTTTTCAGAAGTGAAAGCAGAAGAAGTTTCGGAAGAGATTGTTTCCGAAGTAAGTGAAGAAGTGGAGATGGAAGAAAAGCCATTCATCCTTTCTGCCGATGAGAGCGCTAAAGAGATCATATTCGAAGTGAATAGCGATATCCCGGCCAAGGAAGAAATCCAGGAGCCCGTATTGAAAAAACAGGATGCTCCTGTTTCTGAGAGTGCTGCAGAGATCGAAGCAAAGAAACAGGAAGAGATCAAGAAGGTGGAAGAAGATGATCAAAAGCGCAAAGCTTATGAACGCATCCTCCGTTTGAAAGAACTCAGCCTGAAGCTTAAAACTCCAAATGGGTTGACTGAACTGGAGCAGGAGCCTGCCTTTGTTAGAAGGAAGATTTCTTTGGACAATACACCCCATTCATCAGAATCTCAGGTTAGTAAATATACCCTGACCGAGAATGAGGACAAGAAGATCGAAATCAAGCCGAATAATTCTTTCTTGCATGATAATGTTGACTAACTTCGGGATTCAAAAATAAAAAGCATGACTCTGGAAGAAAAAATAAATGCCGATATCAAGACTGCGATGCTCGCACGGGACTCCGCCCGTCTGGAGGCCCTGCGTGCCATCAAATCCGCCATTTTGTTGCTAAAGACTTCTCCTGAGGGCCTTAACCCTGAGTCGGAAGCCAAGGCAATGCAGAAAATGGTTAAGCAACGCAGGGAAACCGCCGAGATATACAAAACCCAGGGACGTATGGACCTGGCCGATGTAGAAATTTCCCAAGCTTCAGTCATCGAAACATTTCTGCCCAAGCAAATGACTGAAGATGAAATCAAAGCGGAACTTGCAAAAATCATAGCAGCTTCTGGAGCAACCGGACAAGCTGATATGGGAAAAGTCATGGGTATCGCTACTAAGGCATTGGCTGGTAAAGCGGATGGCAAGGTTATTTCTTCGATGGTTAAAGAATTGCTTAGTAAGTAGAATAATAAACAAGCCAAAGGCTTGACAAATAATTAGTGTTCATCGTGTTTGTTTTTGAGAGCCCTTTCCGGTCTGTACGGAAGGGGCTTTTTTTTATACTATACATAACTATATTTGTCTTATGCCACTACCCGAAACACCCCGTCTCTTCCTTCGCGAATTCACTTCTGAAGACGCTCCATTCCTGCTCGAACTACTGAACAGCCCTGGGTGGTTGCAATATATAGGAGATAGAAATATACATACAGCAGAAGAAGCATCGAAGTATATTACCGGTCGTTTAATTCCGAGCTATACTCAATATGGGTTTGGATTCTACCTGGTAACAAGGAAGTATGATGAAGAAAAAATCGGAATGTGTGGATTGGTGAAAAGGGCTTCACTTGAAGATGTAGATATAGGTTATGCGTTTTTGCCTGACTATACGGGAAAGGGATATGCGCTCGAAGCCACACAGGCTATTCTGAATTATGGACGGAGAGATCTGAAACTGGAAAAAATCGTTGCTATCACCAATATTGACAATGTGCGTTCCATTCGATTGCTGGAAAAGGTCGGGATGAAGTGTGAAAAGAAAATGACACTTCCGGGCGAAACGGTAGAATTGTTTCTATATGTCGTTTGAGTTGCTGATTGAGGAAATGCAGTCGAATAAAAAAAGTCCTGAAGCATGCTTCAGGACTTTTTTATAAATGATTCATTGAATTTTTACCAGACGTGAACTGTATAAATGGTTCCACTAATATTCACGGTTACGGTACCCGTACAGCTGCCGGTTCCGTAATCAATTATGCGCATGGGGTGACCGGTAGGGGTGAAGTCTATTGTTCCTTGTACAAAGCACCATGGGCAGGATAGATCATAAACAAGAGGGTTTGTGATGACTGCAGTATAACCATTACCGTTTGAGCTTACCCCATTGGAGTTACCAGTGTATTGGTAAACGTAGGTGTACCAGATCCAGGGGGTACTCATACCTGCAGTTTGTTTACGTGTAATATTGGAGTTCCAGGTGTAGCTTCCGCCACCTTGACTGGCAGGTTTGGTTATCATACCATTCACAACAGTACAGTTCCAGGTTGGGTAACCACCAACTCTTCCCATGTTTGTAACGGTCTTGGTTCCGGAGATCCCATAATCGTTCACATAGTAATTAGAGAACGTAAGTGTGATTACATCGAGTGAATCCCAGTAATGAGGTTTTGTGTATGTAATATAGATGATACCTCTGCGGTAGCGTCCATCGTGACAAAGGCAGTTAGTAGTCCCGAAATTGACGATAATACTATCAGGATGGTTAACGGTATCAAAACGGATAGTAGCACAGCTGCTCAAGATACTTCCATTGTTGGCGTTGCCAGACAAGCGGTAGGAAGTGATGCTATTGGCAGCAGCCTGATCGGAAATGTTTCCAGCCTCATCAAAACGTGCTTGAGCGAAGGAGTTCTCGTTAGAAGAGTTCGTGTCACTGTCGGTTGTAGTAGTGGATTTTTTACATCCAGTGATGACCATACCTGCAAGTGCGATGATAGCCAATCCCTTAATGAACTTAATGCCTCTGTTCTTTTTCATGGGGTTTGTTTTGTTTTTATCTGAGTTTAGTTGGAATCCTTAACCGTATCAAGAGATTTGAGCATCCCGTAGAAGAGTTCGGCTCTGCTCCTTTTTTTGACACAAGAGTAAATGTATGAAAACCAGCCAAATAATCAAAGAGTAAAACAAAAAATATGCAAAGCACTGAAAATCAGCAATTAATGTATTTTCAGCTTTTCCTGTTCTCTTCCCTTTTCTTAGAGAAGCCTATGAGTATAAGGACTGCAAAGGGAATGGACAAAGGACCTGTATAAATAGCATAACCTCCGCAACATACAACAACAGAGGTGAGGAGTATGACGAACACTAAACCGAGCAGGCCAATACGGGTTAGTTTATTCATGAGTACGATTACTTTTTGCAAATATAGGTTTAAAGACCAAAGCCCCGAAATTTCGGGGCTTTGGTCTTTAATAAGGTAAAGAAGGATTAGTAATCCATTCCACCGCCCATGCCACCTGGCATTGGAGGCATAGCTGGTTTCTCTTCCTTGATGTCGCAGATCACACATTCGGTGGTCAGGAGCATGCCAGCAATAGAAGCAGCATTCTCAAGGGCCACACGTGCAACCTTGGTAGGATCGATAACACCTGCATCATAGAGTTTTTCGAATTTTTCAGTGTGTGCATTGTAACCGAAATCACCTTTTCCATCGCGTACTTTCTGAACGATGATGGATCCTTCTCCACCTGCGTTAGCTACGATCTGACGAAGTGGTTCCTCGATTGCACGTTTTACGATTGCAATACCAGTATTCTCGTCTTCATTGTCGCCTTTCAGTTTTTCGAGACTATCTATAGCACGGATATAAGCCGTTCCACCGCCTGGAATGATACCTTCTTCAACCGCAGCACGGGTAGCATGCAATGCATCGTCTACACGGTCCTTTTTCTCTTTCATTTCCACTTCAGTTGCAGCACCGATATACAGTACAGCAACACCTCCTGCAAGTTTAGCAAGACGCTCCTGAAGCTTTTCCTTGTCATAATCGGAAGTAGTGGTTTCGATCTGAGCTTTGATATTGTTAACACGTGCAGTGATATCAGCTTTTTTGCCGGCTCCTCCTACAACTGTTGTATTGTCTTTGTCGATGGTTACTTTGGTGGCAGTTCCCAGGTAAGAAAGATCAGCGTTCTCCAGTTTGAAACCTCTCTCTTCAGAGATTAGGGTTCCACCGGTGAGTATTGCAATATCTTCAAGCATTGCTTTTCTGCGGTCTCCAAAACCTGGAGCTTTTACAGCAGCAATCTTGAGGGAACCACGGAGTCTGTTAACTACAAGGGTAGCGAGTGCTTCTCCATCTACATCTTCCGCGATGATGACAATAGGTTTTCCAGTTTGAACTGCTTTTTCCAGAACAGGAAGAAGCTCTTTCATGTTTGAAATTTTCTTGTCATAGATCAAGATATGCGGGTTTTCAAAAACGGCTTCCATCTTGTCTGCATCGGTTACGAAGTAAGGAGAGATATAACCGCGGTCGAACTGCATACCTTCCACGATTTTCACTTCTGTTTCAGTTCCTTTTGCTTCTTCAACGGTAATCACACCTTCTTTCTTCACCTTCGCCATAGCATCAGCAATCAGTTTCCCGATACTCTTGTCGTTGTTGGCAGAAATAGTAGCAACCTGTTCAATCCTATCGCTGTCTTCTCCTACTTTTTTGCTTTGTTTTTTGAGGTCTTCAACAACGGCAATAACGGCCTTGTCGATTCCGCGCTTCAAGTCCATCGGATTAGCTCCTGCTGCAACGTTCTTGAGACCACCAGTTACGATAGCCTGAGCAAGAACTGTTGCAGTAGTAGTTCCGTCTCCAGCAATATCTGCCGTTTTAGAAGCTACCTCTTTCAACATCTGAGCGCCCATGTTTTCAATAGGGTTCTTCAGTTCAATTTCTTTTGCAACGGTCACACCGTCTTTCGTGATTGAAGGTGCACCAAATTTTTTGTCAATGATTACATTCCGTCCTTTTGGACCGAGTGTTACTTTAACTGCATTTGCCAATGCATCAACACCTTTTTTAAGCAGGTCGCGAGCTTCGAGGTCGAATAAAATATCTTTAGCCATTTTGTTATTTATTATTGAGTTTGATTAAAAAAATAATCCCGCAACCTTTATGGTTCCGGGGAATGATTAGATCACCGCAAAAATATCGCTTTCGCGCATGATCAGGTATTCTTTGCCTCCGAGAGTGACCTCTGTACCGGCATATTTTCCGTAGAGAACTACATCACCTACTTTCACAGCAGGTTTATTTCCTTTTTCATCCACTTCAGAAATGGAGATTACTTTTCCTTTTTGTGGTTTT
>Ga0207068_1183_pt1 | contig 17566 bp, 15 predicted proteins | sample Alteio_BWMinCont_23_FD_153475 | JGI IMG/M metagenome (GOLD analysis project Ga0207068, IMG submission 153475) | Enriched cells from forest soil in Barre Woods Harvard Forest LTER site, Petersham, Massachusetts, United States -... | ecosystem: Environmental > Terrestrial > Soil > Temperate forest >... | reverse complement strand
CGATGTGGCCGTGCTCAGCAATCCGGACGGCTCGGCGAAGACGGCATTTGTCACCAGCCAGCGTGATGACCAAGTGATGGTAGTGGATGTGGCCAGCGGAAGCTTTACTTCCATTCCCGTGGGCGTGCAGCCCAACCGGATGGTCCTCTCCAAAAGCCAGAAGACCCTCTACGTGGTGAACGGCAACGACGATACGGTCTCTGTGATCAATACGGCAACCGATGAAGTGTTGAAGACCATCTCTCTCTCCAGGCGCGGAGACAAATACAAGGGATCGAATCCCAATTCCGCCGCGCTGAGCCGGGATGAAAAAACTCTCTACGTGACCTTGGGTTTTGAGAACGCAGTAGCGGTTGTGAACCTTGAAACCGGTGAGGTACAAGGGCGAATTCCCACGGGCTGGTATCCCACGTCTGTCTCTGTGAGACAGGGCCACGGCGAAAGACTTTACGTTTGCACTTTCAAGAGTAATTCCGGTCCCAATCCTGCGAATGGCCCGGCTCCGAACCCGACCTTTTTGCAAACCAGGTCGTGGCCGCTGGAAAAAGCGCAAGTGAACATCATCCCCGTACCCAACGATGAGGCTCTGCAGTATCTTTCGCGGCAGGTGGATGAAAACAACGGCATCGCCAACCGCCGCCCCAGCCCGATGATGGCCTTCCTGCACAACAGGATCGAGCATGTGATTTACATCGTCAAGGAGAACAAGACCTACGACCAGGTTCTGGGGGACCTGCCGCGCGGCAATGGCGACCCGGCCCTGACTGAGTTTCCACAAGCTGTGTCACCCAATCATCACAGCCTGGCGTTGACGTTCGGGCTGCTGGATAACTTCTATGATCCCGGCCAGGTGAGCGGTGACGGATGGGGTTGGTCCACCTATGCGCAAACCACGGATTACAACGAAAAGACCATTGCCGTGAATTACGGCAACGGCCCCAACGGCGTGACCTATGATACCGAAGGCACCAACCGGCTGATCGGCATCGGCTTGCCGGATACCGCGGCCTCGCCGAGTCAATTCACGGTCCGGCTGACCACGCTGCTCGATCCAACGGGCAGCTCTTCGATCCTGCCCGGTACAAAGGATGTGAGCGCTCCGTTCGGCGCCTCCTCATTTCAGCCCATCCAGAATCATGGTAGTGGCGACGGTGATGATGACGACAATGATGCTGCTTCATCCGGCAGCAGCCAAAACCACGACTTTGGCGCGGACGCCGTCGGCGGCCGTCTGTGGGACTCCGCCCTGCGATCCAGCAAGACCGTACGCGACTATGGCTTCTTCCTGGATGAAGCGTATTACGTTACCTCGCAAAAAGACCCGACCAAGCCTGATCCAGTTCTTAAGACCTACTTGCCGATTTCTCCCACACCGTTTGCCGCGAACCTGCCACAAGCCGTCGCCTTGGAGCCTGAGCTGCAGGGCAAGACGGATTTGTTTTATCGCGGGTTCGATCAGAACAATGCGGACACCTTCCTCTTCAACGAATGGGTGCGGGACGTGGGTGTCAACGGCTTGCCCAATCTCACCCTGCTGCGCCTGCCCCACGATCACTCTGGCAGTTTCACCACCGCCATTGCGGGGCTGAACACACCCTCGCTGCAAATGTCCGATAACGACTTTGCCATCGGTCAGGTTGTGGACTTTATAAGTCACTCGCAGTTCTGGCCCAATACCGCGATCTTTATTCTGGAGGATGATTCGCAAGACGGCGGCGACCACGTGGATTCACATCGGTCTCTTGGTTACGTCATCTCTCCCTACAGCAAGCGCGGCGTGACCGTATCCACGAACTACAACACCGTGAACGTTTTACGCACTATCGAAGACCTATTGGGGATCGACCATCTGAACCAGAGCGACGCGAACGCCGCGCCCATGGCGAATGTCTTCACACGCATTCCGAACTTCACGCCCTATTCCGCGATCATCCCAGGCAGTTTATGTGCTGCCCCTGTTGACCCGAATCTTGTTCCTGCCTGCAAGAGCGCCAACGCGAAAATCACTCCCAATTTAGGCGAGCTTCGTGCGGCAGCCTGGTGGGCGGATAAGGTAAAGGGCTTCGACTTCCACGATGCGGACCGCGTCGATGCCGAAGCTTTCAATCGGATTCTATGGGAGGGAATCATGGGTGATCGGCCCTATCCCACAGTGCGCAGTGGCTTGGACTTGCGCAAGCATCGCGCGCAACTCCTGAAACAGCAGGCGGCAGAGAGGGAAAAACAGTATGGGCGTCAGCTCGCCCCGCTTGCCGAATAGACGCGGGGCCGCGATCGCGAACGAGCGAGCCATGTTTGAAGAAATGTTTGAAGAATAAGAATAAAAATAAATAGGACTGTGAGAAGAGTAGACGTCCCCGGTTTCTCCCTCTGAAATACTATGGGCGGGGTTATCTTGCTTGCGTGCTTCGCGTGGCGTCAACAAAAAGCCGACCCACGCATCAAGAGCGACTGAGGACGATAATAATTCCAGGGGCATCCGGATCTTTGGTTGCGGCTGCGTCTGAGGGGGCAGAGACGACGGTGAAGTTTCCGGTGGCAATGAACTCGGTCACAACGACTTCGACCTTGTAACGGCCGGGTTTACGTTGACGGGCGAAGAAATGGCCGTCGCTGTCCGAATAGAAGGTTTCTTTGCCGATGCGGATAGCGGCTCCAGAGACGGGAAGACCGGCCGGGCTAGTCACCTTTCCCTGGATGAGGTACTGCTGGAAGCGGAAGTTCTGGGACTGCGGAGTCGCTTCAAGCCCCGAGAGACGATAGTAAGAACTGCTGCCGGCAACGGTGTAGATCATCTTGCCCTGCGGGGTGAATGATGTTGCGGTGGTGAGATGGACGTTGCCAAGCAGGTTCAAATTCAGGTTGATGGAGAGAGCCTGAGTAAAAGGGTGGTCGGGACGAAAAGGGACGTAGTACGTCTGGTAGCTGACGCCGGCAGAAAAGCGATTGCCGGCGAGACTTCCACCGAAAGCGATGCTGGTTTTGCCCGCAGAGTAGGTGGTTACCTGAAGGACGCTAATCCGCGGCGTGAGTTTCTCTTCAGAGGTGAGAGACGTCGATTGCTGGGCAGGACCGATATCGGAAGCACTGACGAGATAGTTGACGCGGAGACCGAGCCGTCCGAGTGACCGCGCGGCCCAGAGCGACGCCCCTTCGCTGGTACGATTGAGTAGCGTGGAACGGAAGAAGGCGGAGCCAACCGAGGTTTCATCGATTTGCCAACTGCCGCCGATCCGGTCTACCTGCGCGTGCAAGGCAGGTTGTTGTCCCTGTGGGGGAACCACGTAGTTCTGGCTCCCAAAACTAAAGTTCGTATTGCTCGTTGGACGGAAGACGCCGGTGATGTTAGCGCCGTCGAGTTCGGTTTGGAGCGCGGTTCCGGACAGGGACCGCTGGAAGTTAGCGCCAGCGGCAACATAGCCGACGTCCAGATCCAAACGTCTACTGGTGAGCGAGGCTGCTTGCGCCGTGTAGAAATGGCCGCTCCCGATGCCGGCGGCAGAGGAGACCATCGTTCCCGCCCAGGGTTTCCATTCGACGCCACTGATGCTGGTGGATGCGGATGAGAGAATATTCCGCGAAAAAAGATGCAGCTTTTTTGTCAGCGCTGTATTGGTGAAGAACATTCCCGTGAGCGGGCCTTGGGAAGTGCCGCCACGGAACATTGGGGAAGCAAAGCCGGTTCCCATCTGCCCCAAGAAAGCTTGAAAGCTAGTCTTCTTCATTTGCGTTTCCACGGTGAGGCCGGTGGTGTGCAGTGTGGATTGAGTACCAAAGAGGTCGGTGGGAAGCGTCATGGCCACCTCGTCATCGCCGAGCTTGAAAATGTAATGCGGAAGACGCACCTTGACGAAGGCGCCTACGATAAGGTGTCCGTCGGAAAGACCGGCCCCTGACCATGCTTCGTAGTCCTTGCTGCGCACCTCCAGGCCGGCTCCTTCTGCCTGAAAGCCGGATGAGGCACCGCCCGTGAGCTTGAAGACCTGGGCCGGAGCCCTGGCCTCAGCGTACAGCAGAAATACGGCGACAGCAACAATCCGGAAAATCAGGGCGCGCATGGCTGGTATGCCCCCGGGTCCGGCACGGGCTCTTCGATCTTGAAGTTCTTGAACTGGAGACGGAGGGCTGTGGGCACATGGTTGGCTTTGCAGGGCTCCGTGACAATCCGCGAGCTGTGGGGGAAGAGCGGGAAACCGCTGCCTTGAATGGTAATGCCTTTGCCCGTGAGTTCACTAGAGAGAACACGCCCGAACCATGGGCCGCTGTTGGTAATCAGGAAGCTGAGTTGGCCTTTGTCGGCGGCGTATCCGAGGGAGCGGATGTGGATATCGGTCTTGTCCGCTGAGTGCTTGGGCAGCAGGTAAACGGTGTGCGGAAGATCAAGCCGGATATTCAATCCCGTATTGCTCTTATGATACCCGCCGATGTTGCCATAAATAACAAACCATGCGGGCAGGGTCTCAGCACGAGCTTCATAAAAAACTGTGTAGGTTTGCTCGGGCGGGATCTTGAAGCTCATAGCGGATAGCTTGAGCTGGATGCCTTTGTCGAGCGGCCTGTAGGTGATGTCCCCGGTTTCCGAGACGGTAAAGCTTTTCGGTTCCAGGATTACATTCAGGGGAATCACTCCCGGGTTGACCAGTTCGAAGCTGCCTTTGGCTACGTTTGCGGTGTACTCCGTAATGACCGGACGTATGGTCTGTCCAAAGGAGGCGGTGAGGCAAGAAAGGGCAAACAGGGTGATTGCAACCATCCTGTTTGCCGCGTGAACGTTGCTTTTGCTTTGGGGGATGAACACGTTATGGTGTTGCCTGTGCCCGGAAGTGCAGCGTGCCGCTGTAGGTACCGGGTTGCAGCAGGGGAAAGGCGCTGAGGTCAATGTTGAGCGCAACGGCAGACTCCTTGCTGCTGGTCCGGTTGGCGCCTGTGATTACCTGATTGAAGATCTGGACGGCATATGCCGGACCAAACGGTACGATTGCGGTGAAGGGCAACGAGGCGCCGCCATCGACACTGGCAGTGAATTGCGTGTTCGCAATAGAATTAGCTCCGCTGACCAAGGCAACGGGGGAATCGAAATAGGCGTACAGCGCTACGGCCGCGCGGCCGCTGGCAAGGGACCAAGTCGTGGTGGCGTTAATGGGAGTGAGGCCGGGATTGATTGCGCTGCCGGCGGTTAAAGGAATGGACACGGTGAGGGCATCGAGGTTGACCGTCAGCGACTCTAAGAGGGTCGCGTTTATGGTGACGTCGGTTCCGGCAGCGGAATTAACTTGTGCGAATGAGAAGCCGGATACGAGCAGTACGAGTGCAGCAAACAATGTCTTGCATAGTCTTGAAGTGATCATTGGATCTTTCTTCTCGCGAAAGCTAAGGTTGTTGTAGCGAGGGGCGGTCTTGCGTAAGTGCGGCCGTTCCGGGCAGAGCAACCTTGCGGCTGCTCATTCCTTGCTCTACAGACAGTATCGACAGGATCGAATGAAGCAAGCCCTTACCTAAGGATAGGTCGACGGCGGATTACCATAGTCGAAAGATGAAAGAACGTTCGTCAGGCAATTCCCCTCCATGATGGAACATTAGAGAATCTTTAGTCGCGGAGGTTGTTGCCGCTGAAGTTCAGAAAAGCAATAGATGCGGAAAGAATCCAGCGCTGCTCGAATTAGAGGAGTAGTAGAGTAGTACACTCGGGTGAATCGTAATGACAATTGATCTGGCCACAAGACTGCTTGATGAAGCGCCCGGCGCTATCATCGCAACAGAAATCGCCTGGAAAGCGGTCGCCGGCCGGCACAGGGGCGGTGAGGAATCTCCCGTGGAGAGAAGCCTGAGCCCGTCGAGATGAGGGAAGGCTCGCTAGTGATGAGCACTATTCGCGACATTACCGAGCGCCAGCGGGCCGAAGAAGCTCTTCGCGAGAGTGAGGAGCGCTTTCGATTGCTGGTGTCGGGTGTGAAGGATTACGCGATCTTCATGCTAGACACAGAGGGTCTGGTCGTCAGCTGGAACGAAGGAGCGGAAAGCATCAAAGGATATCGGACTGAGGAGATTATCGGACAACATATCTCGCACTTCTATCCTCCCGAGGATGTAGAGAGAGGAAAGCCCGCCTTCGAATTAGAGGAAGCTACCAAGAACGGACGTTTCGAAGACGAAGGTTGGCGCGTACGCAAGGACGGCTCCCGCTTTTTGGCCCATGTCGTGATTACTCCGTTGCGTAACGAGACGGGGCGATTGCGGGGATTCGGAAAAGTCACACGAGACATTACCGAGCGCAAGCGTTTCGAGCAGGCGCTCGAAGAAAGGAATCTGGAGTTGTGCACAGCCAACGAGACGAAGGACCGCTTCCTGGCTACCGTGTCTCATGAACTACGCACACCCCTGAATGCCATTATCGGGTTCACTGGCACTCTGCTGATGAAGCTACCCGGCCCTCTCACGAACGATCAAGACAAGCAGCTCAAAACCATCCAGACGAACGCAAGACACATACTCTCGCTTGTCAATGATTTACTCGATCTTGCAAAAATCGAGTCCGGCAAGGTGGCGATCGATCTTGAGCCCGTCGTGTGCAACGCAGTTTTGGACGAGGTGGCGACGGCACTTCGCCCAGTGGCAGAGATGAGAGGTCTGCTTTTTGAAGTGGTAGTTCCCAATCAAGACCTGATCGTGATGACCGACCGGCGCGCGCTGAGCCAGATCTTGCTGAACCTAACCAATAATGCGATTAAATTCACGGAAGCCGGCTCAGTGCGGATGGAAACCCGTCAGCGAAGTGATACTGGCAAGGTCACAACGGAAATCTCGGTCGCGGACACCGGCGTAGGCATTCGAAAGGAAGACCGGGACAAACTCTTCCAGGCATTTTCCCGTGTGACTACCGGCAAGGGTAAGCGCCTTGAAGGTACCGGGTTGGGGCTCTATTTGAGCCAGAAACTGGCCGACCTGTTGGGGGCTCGGATCACTCTGGAAAGCGAATACGGAAAAGGAAGCCGGTTCACGCTCTCGCTGACATGACGGCAGGAAGGACGTAACAATTGGCGACTCGAATGCTAATTGTTGAGGACAACCAGACCAACATGTAGCTCATGGTTTATCGGCTCTTAGCCTTCGGCGATGCGCTGGTGACTGCTAGATAGCAGGTGATAGGGTCAAAAAGATCTCCCTGGGTTCTGTCGACTCTTGAACTTGGTCGACGATAGGAGGCGACGAAACTTGGCAAAGGGCAAGAAGATACTTGTTGTTGATGATGATCGCAGCAGTCTCGAATATTTGACCTATCTGCTCCAGCAATCCGGATACGAAGTGAGCGCCGTCGAGAATGGCGCAGAGGCACTCGAGCGGGCTCGTTCGGATCGGCCCGACCTCGTCATAAGCGACATTTTGATGCCCGAGATGGATGGCTTCCAACTCGCTCAAAAACTACGCGCCAAACCGGGATCATCCGATATCCCGGTTATTTTTTATTCGGCTACATACTCCGACCCGGAGGCACGGAGGCTGGCGAGCGCGGCAGGGCTGGCACGGCGCGTCGACAAGCCTGCGGAGCCTCATGTCGTCTTGAAAGCGGTCCAAGATGCCCTTGGCCGACCGCAAGCCAAGCCAGCCTTTGACTCTTCTCTGTTTTCCGAGCAGCACGTCCGGGTGCTGACGCAGCAGCTTGCCGAGAAAGTACAAGCCCTTACCGATGCCAATGAAGGCCTAACACAGATCCGAAATGAACTCCAAGCGGCCACAGGGTCGCTGCGCAAATCCGAAGAACAATATCGGTTGCTCTTTGAAGCGAACCCGAATCCCATGTGGGTGTTCGATGTGGACACGTTACGGTTTCTCGCGGTCAATAGTGCGGCGATTGCATGGTACGGCTTTTCGAAGCAAGAATTTCTGGACATGACCATCAATGACCTCCGGCCTGCCGTGGAGATTGATCGGTTCAACATCGCCGCTGCGAACAAAGCGGAGGATCAGCAATTTTCAGAGCCGTGGAAACACAAGAAGAAGGATGGGACGTTGATTGACGTTGAAATCACATCTCGCGTAACCACCTTCGACGGGCGTCCAGCGAGGTTGATGCTGGCGCAAGACGTAACTCTGCGCAAGCAACTCGAAGAAACACTGCGGCAAGCGCAAAAGGTGGAGGCAGTTGCACTGCTTGCTTCCGGCGTTGCCCACGATTTCAATAACTTGCTTGGAATCATTCTCGGATGCACGGAACTGGCTATGTTGCGATTGGACGAAGGCAGTCCAGCGGCGTCCAAGCTCATCGATGTGAAATCGGCTGCGCAACGCGCTGCGCGGTTGACGCGACAATTGATGCTTTTCAGCAGTCGCGAGGTCACCGAGGCTCAAACTGTTGATCTCAATGAATCGGTTGCCGGATCAGAGAGATTCCTCCGCCGCCTCATCGCCGAGGATATCGACATCGCTTGCGCATTTGCGGGGCAGCCGCTCAACATAAGGATTGACCCCAGCCATTTGGAGCAGCTTCTGTTGAATCTTGTCGTGAATGCCAGGGATGCGATGCCCAAAGGTGGCCGGATAAGAATTGAAACTGCTCTGGCCGACCTGAGTTCTGGAGTGTTGGATCCCAGTCTCAGGACGCTGCCTGGATCGTATGCATTGTTAACTGTTAGCGACACAGGCCAGGGGATGAACCCGGAAACACGCAGCAGAATCTTCGAACCGTTCTTCACGACGAAGGAGAAAGGCAAAGGAACGGGGCTGGGTCTGGCCACCGTGGATGGTATCGTCAAGCAGGCTGGCGGTCATATCGTAGTCTATAGCGAACTTGGCGCCGGTACTACCTTCAAGATATTGTTCCCCCTGGCGTCTGCACCCGCTGAAGCAGCGGCGTTTGTCGAAAAGCCGGTGGCGCCGAGTAGAGGTGAAACCATCCTAGTGACGGAGGATGAACCTGCTCTCCGAGGCACAATTGTTGAGTCTTTGGAAGAGAGCGGCTACAAGGTATTTCATGCCGCCAGCGGAGCGGAGGCAATTGCGATTGTTGACCAGAGACACGGCGTTATCGATTTACTTCTGAGCGACGTAATCATGCCGGGTATGTCAGGCGCAGAGCTGAGTCTTCAGGTAACTCGGAAGTATCCAAATATGCATGTGTTGTTAATGACCGGTTACAGCGATGATACCCTGAGTCGTCACGGGATGTCGCGTGCCGCCCGCGTAATGCAAAAGCCCTTTACCCGCCATGCTCTGTTGCAAAGAGTCGGCACTTTGCTTGATGCCACGAAAGCGATTTCGAAGAGATATAAGATCCTAGTTGCGGAAGATGACCCGACTTACCGGCAGCTGATGTCGGATGTCTTGCAGGCGTCCGGATTTGAGGTGCTGTGTGCACACGATGGCACCAGGGCCGTGCTCCACGGGTTGGCCCAACCGATTGATCTTGCTGTCGTGGACATTGAGATGCCCCGCAGGAGTGGCCTTTCGGTCTGCCAAAAGCTCAAATCAGATCCTTCGATAGCTCACGTACCGGTTCTGGTTGTTAGCGGGACCCTTAGCAAGGGCGACAAAGATCTTGCCTTCAGCGCGGGAGCTAACGCATTTCTTTGCAAGCCATTCACCAGTGACGAGTTGCTCTCCAGCGTTAAGGCGCTACTGCCCGAGAACGCGGTTCCTGGAGCGTCTGCACCCTCCTTGAAACGATCTGTATGGGTTTTCGGTGGAGAAGCGGGGCTTTAGCTTAGCTACAGTCTGACTCTGGCTTGCTGATTGGCCAGACGGCTTCGATTGCGCCCCACCTCCAGAAATGGAGATCTCACCGGGAGCCGTTGCGCTCGAGGTCGTCATGGAGCCGTTCCGCGAACTCCTTGCCGTCGACTTGTGCGTACGAGATGAAGATCGGATGTGGTTTCGGCGCCTCGTTGGGCATGGGACATGGGACATGGGACATGGAACATGGCGGTTTAAGTCCTTCCGGCATCCATCCACTTCGAGATCCGCGGAGCGCGGTATCGCTCGAACTCGTCGAGCAGCGGCTCCGGCCGCGAATTAACCAGGACCATCGACCGGTGTTCCGGCTTGACAAAACCCTCCACGGCAGAATGGTCCAGGAACTCCAGGACGCCGGTATAGTACCCGCAAACATTCAGAAGCCCGCATGGTTTTTCGTGGATGCCAAGCTGGGCCCACGTTACGATTTCAAAGAACTCCTCGATGGTGCCGAACCCGCCCGGCAGCGCGATGAAACCGTCTGCAAGCTCGGCCATCTGGGCCTTGCGCGCGTGCATGGACGGGACCACCCGCAGATCGGAGAGGCCGGGATGCGCGACTTCTTTCTTGACCAAAAACTCCGGGATCACTCCGGTTACCCGGCCTCCGCACGCCAGCACCGTGTCCGCAACCACCGCCATTAGCCCCACACTCGCGCCCCCGTAGATCAGGCCTATGTCCCTCAATGCCAGCTCGCGTCCCAAGTCGCGCGCGACATCGAAATACTCATCACGGGTACCCGAATTCGAACCGGCAAACACGCAGATTGATCGGAGCATAGAACGGTCAGACGGCGGACACGTCGTCAAGAGGTCTTTCAAGCGCTCAGGAAGCCAAATCCCCTCACACCGGAGCACGTCCTAGCCGGGACCTGAGTGGCGCCGAAGCTGCCCAGAACGAATACGGGTTTACCAAGTTCCAAAAACACCAAAAACGGCAGGGACCTCTTTCGGCGAATATTCTGTTTTTTATCCCGGATTCTCTTTTGGCGCCTGAAGCTCCAGAATTGTAGCACTGACTTCCGGAAGACGAAAGATGCTCATGTTTGAAGAATAAGAATAAATAGGACTGTGAGAAACGTAAACGTCCCGTCTGTTTGGATGTATAGGAATTATGAGGAAGGGTTCTCCCAGAAGCTACTATCCTGAGACTGGCTACCTACAGCCGACTCAAGAAACTTCAAAAGGAGAACTCCATGAACGTTACTCACTATATCGGATTCGACGTCCACAAGAAAAGCATCAGCTACTGCGCCAAGATGGCTGGGCTAACTTCTTTCGCGCCTGCGGCGCTTTTTGCTTGCAGATTCCAGCTCCCTCTCCGACTCGTGCTTTTGAAACACGCCCTAGTCACCTCACGGTTGTGCCAGTTTGGTCGCAAACTTCTGTATCGTCCCGCCGGGGCTTACACTCATTTTTGATTGCGCACCCAGGGCTTGCGCCCTGGGCTAACTTCTTTCGCGCCTGCGGCGCTTTTTGCTTGCAGATTCCAGCTCACTCTCCGACTCGTGTTCTTAAAACACGCCCTAGTCACCTCACGGTTGTGCCAGTTTGGTCGCAAACTTCTGTGTCGCCCCGCCGGGGCTTACACTCATTTTTGATTGCGCACCCAGGGGACCCAGGGCTTGCGCCCTGGGCTAACTTCTCTCGCGCCTGCGGCGCTTTTTCCTCGCAGATTCCAGATTTCTCTCCGACTCGTGCTTTTGAAACCGCGCGAGGGGACTCCGCAATACCGTTCACTCAGCGCGCCTCCGAACGTCAGCGGTTGATGGCTAAACGCGAGGTCCCTCCGATCCACCCGCGCTAGCGCGCGAGTGGATCCTCGGGATGACGAACGGGGATGACGAACGGGGATGACGAACGGGGATGACGAACGGGGATGACGAACGGTTTTTCTTTGTCGTTCTTTAAGTGAACGGTATTGCGGGAGCCCGGCAAAACGCGCGGGCTTAACGGGTACACGGAATGACAGGGCATTCAGGTTTATCGAGGGTAACGACAAGGCCAACATCAAGATTAGCCGCCTGCGTGGATGAGCGCTTTTTGACGGCCACCTGCGCAGGGGGTGACCAAATCCTATCGTGGGAGAGGACTGGCCACGACCTGGATGCTTTTGACCATCCGTACCCACCGCGCCGGGCGCTTGTCCGTTGGCACGATCAGACGCAACGGTCCTGACGTTGGCGCGAGGGGCTTACCGTCTTCGCTGTCCGCAACCAATACCTGCAGATTTCCGATACTCTCATCCAGTTCGGCAATCGAGAACGTAACCTGATAGCCGTCGGCCGCGCTGATGACGGCGCAGGTCCTGAGGCCCTTGCCGCGTAAACTCTCGCCCGGCACACCCGCATCTTTCAACAGATCAAGCAATGACACCCCGCTGTAGGTGGCAGTCTTTTTCTCGTGAGCGTTAGTGGCGGAAACAGATATGTGTTTCAGCTGTTTCCAATCCTGCTCCTGAAAAGTGCGAGGATGGGAGACATCACCGCTGATCTCCAGCAGACCCGGTCCCGCTTGCTGCGCCCAGGTTGCAATCTGAAACATGGCGCAAAGCAACATCAACCGTGCGGTTTTCATGGGCAGGAGTGTAGCAGAGGGGAACCTGAAAACGATTTAAGGCGAATTGACATAGCGATTTAAACGATATAAAACCGTAGTGCTCAAGGAGGAGCAGAATCCTATGGCAACCTTATTGCAACCACAACAAATATCCGTTGCGCTCCCCACGACCAAACTCCTCATTGGCAACGAGTGGGTGAACAGCAAGTCTGGAAAGACCTTTCCGACAATTAATCCGTCTACCGGCGAAGAGATCTGCCGCATTGCCGAAGCAGACGAACAAGACGTTGAACGCGCGGTTCGCGCCGCTCGTGACGCATTTCACGCCAGCAGCCCATGGCGGAAGCTATCGGCTGCGGGCAGAGGCCGCTTGCTAAACAAGCTTGCGGACCTGATTGAACAAAATGCCGAGGAGCTGGCGCGTCTGGAATCGCTAGACAATGGCAAGCCCTTTTCCGTGGCGCTCGCGGCCGACTTGCCGCTAACCGTGGGATGCTATCGCTATTTCGCGGGCTGGGCCGACAAGATCCAGGGCCGGACAATACCAATCAGCGGAAATTACTTCTGCTACACGCGCCTCGAACCGGTCGGCGTGGTGGGCCAGATCATACCGTGGAACTTTCCCCTGTTGATGCAGGCGTGGAAACTGGCGCCGGCGCTGGCCGCCGGCAATACCGTTGTATTGAAACCTGCCGAACAAACGCCTCTGACAGCGTTACGCGTCGGCGAGTTGATTCTGGAAGCTGGGTTCCCAGCCGGCGTCGTCAATATTCTGCCAGGCTACGGCCCTACCGCCGGGGCCGCCATTGCCAGGCACATGGACATTGATAAGGTCGCTTTCACCGGCTCGACCGAGGTCGGCCACCTCATCATGGAAGCCTCGGCAAAATCAAACCTTAAGCGTGTCACTTTGGAATTAGGCGGCAAGAGTCCAAACATTGTCTTTGCCGATGCCGACATGGATCAAGCCGTGGAGGGATCTCATTTCGCCCTCTTCTTTAATCAGGGCCAGTGCTGCTGCGCCGGTTCGCGACTCTTCGTGGAAGAAAAATGCTACGACGAGTTCGTGGAGCGTAGTGTAGCTCGCGCCAAGAAGCGCACTGTGGGCGATCCGCTTGACCCTGCCACCGAGCAAGGCCCCCAGGTGGACGACGCACAGTTCGACAAAGTTATGAGCTATGTCGAATCGGGCAAAAAGGAAGGTGCAAAACTACTTTGCGGCGGAGAACGTGTTGGGAGCCGCGGGTATTTCGTAAAGCCGACCGTCTTCGCCGACGTCAAAGACGAGATGAAGATTGCCCAGGAAGAGATTTTTGGGCCGGTGATGACCATCCTCAAGTTCCGCGACATTGACGAACTCGTGGAACGGGCCAACAAAACCATCTACGGCTTGGCGGCCGGGGTCTGGACGCGAGACATCAGCAAAGCCCATGCAATCGCCAACCGTGTCCGCGCCGGTACAGTCTGGGTGAATTGTTATGACGTCTTTGACCCAGGCGCGCCTTTTGGCGGATTCAAACAGTCTGGTATCGGACGCGAACTGGGCGAATACGGGTTGCAACAGTACACAGAAGTCAAAACCGTCACGATCAAGCTGTAAGCACTGTCCAGCCGGCGACAAAAGGGGACATCCCCGAGAGCTTGTCGGAGAGAAACAATTCGAACGAAGAATCAATAGCTTGCAGACCCATACAGTTTTCGTAAGTGCTTGATTCTACGTTCAAGAATTTCTATCTCCGACAGGCTCTCAGGATGTCCCCCATTGTCGTGGCAGGATTGGGACTAACATTTTATTTTTCTTAAACTTGAGGAGACACAGCATGACTCGCTGCCTGATGTCCTTTCTTCTGTTCTTTGCCGGCAGTATCTCTTTCTTGCCCGTTGCTAAAGCACCGGCGGCCGCACCATGCCCCGGAGCCCAGGATTCCGGACCGCAACATGACGGTCCAAGCTGCAATCCCGAGTTCACCTACACTCCTGGCCCGCACGGGCCGGAGAACTGGGGCGGAGAGTGCAACATTGGGAAAGTGCAGTCGCCTATCGAGATCAGCCATGCCGTGGCAGCGCCGCTCCCGGCATTGGATTTTAGTGGATATCAACCCGGGGGCCTGAACATGCTGAATGATTGCAACCACTACCAGATCAAGGTGACCGTTGCGCCGGGCAGTACGCTCAAGTATGGCGACCACACGTATAAGCTGGTGCAGTTTCATTTCCACGAGCCCGCCGAAGAAAAGATCGCAGGCCAGCGGCGGGCAGCCATGGTGGTTCATTTGGTCCACCAGGCGGAGGATGGGTCCCTGGCCGTGGTCGCCGCATTAGTACGGCCCGGCCGGGAGAATGCATTGATCAAGAGCCTGTGGGAGCATATTCCACCCCAAGGCGGCAAATACGAGAACCCGGAGATCGAGATCAACGCTGTAGCCCTGCTGCCCAAAGACAGAAACTTCTACACGTTTCCGGGATCGCTGACTACGCCGGGATGCAATCAGGGAGTGACATGGTTCGTGCTCAAGGAGCCGATCGAATTTTCTCCGGCGCAAATTGCCAAATACAAGACGCAGTATCAGGGGACAGCGCGTCCGCTCCAGCCGGTGAACGGCCGAAGGATTGAAGAGCGCAAGTAAGAACCTATGCTCCGACAGACCGATGCACTTGGTTCTGGACCAGTACTTTCGTGAACCAGCGGTGGCGGTCGTGGTTGGGGGACGTTATCTGATATTTTTGTTGGACATGGCGCGTCTTGCGCGCGTAATTGCTGTAGACATTCCCCACCACGTCACGCAACGCGGCAATGCCCGGCAATTCATCCTAGCCTCCGATGCGGAGCGGTTGGTGTATCTTGACTTGCTCCGGCAGTATTCCAGCCTGCATCAGCTGTCCTTAGCTACGGAGCGGAGATTGCGGCGATACGTCGAAGCACACATGCCGGCCGCCCGCTGGGAACGGCGGAATTCATCGTCGCCCTGGAAAAGGTCTTGGGGCGCGAGTTGGCCCAACAAAAAGGAAGTCGAAGGAGGTCGTAGGAAAAGCCAGGCGACGGCGGAAGACAAAAGATGCTCATGTTTGAAAAATAAGAATAAAAAATAAATAGGACTGTGAGAAACGTAAACGTTCCCGACCCCGTCTGTCCATCAAGCCACCCGCTCCGCCGGGCGCTGACTCGCGAGACGTACCATTCCGGTCCGGAATCGGTTCTCGCTGCCGTACGCTGGAACTTCGTAAAAAGTGGCAATAATATACTTGCCTAACGCACCCATCCGGGCACAGGAGAAGACAATTATGTACAGTTACCGACTGAGTTGTGGCACTATGACGCTTTATCCAAGGAAGAAGTGAGAAAGAACTTCAAGATCGTTGAGTGAGCACGCAGGCGAATCCAAATGGAAACCAGGCGCGTTGCGGCGGGACATCCCGATTGGCTTAGCATGACCTCGTTCTTTGTGAGGTCAAGGGGACTGCAGGCCAAGCGGTCGGTCGTAAACGCTCTGCATCGTATCCCGCTCCTGTCAGAGGGCGCCGTCGAGGATTTCCCGCACATACTCGCGGAATCAGAGTCCAAATTGCGAACCAGCACCGATTCCGGTGAGCGGCCGCTGATGCTAGGAAAGATCCAGAACCTGCGCGTGGCCTGCCGGCGGATCCATTGCAGGGTCCTTACTCCAGAAGGGACCTTCAGCTTCTGGCGGCAGATTGGCCCTCCCTGGCGGCTGAATGGGTTTGTCCTGGGTCGCGAGGTGCGAGAGGGCTGCGTGATCCCAACTTCCGGTGGCGGCTTGTGCCAGCTATCAGGATCCCTGCTCGAAGTGGCGTTAGCGCTGGATCTCGACATTCTCGAACGGCATCGTCATACTGCATTGCCGTTCGATGCTCCCAGCGACATACACCGCGACGCTACTCTGTTTTGGAACTATGTGGACTTGCGCTTCCGCAGCCGAGTCCCACTTTTCTTTGAGTGCTTTTTGACCAGAACCGCGCTCGTCGTCCGGCTGCGGGGTAAGCGACCAAGGGCGGCCAGCCTAAGAGTTGGACCCTGCAACGTTGAGAAACCGGCGGCTGTGCCCCGCAGTCTCGTGAAGAGCTGCCTCACCTGCCAGCAAGCTGCGTGTTCTCGTCATGTCACGGAGTCGCTCAAAGGCGCCAAGGCGACTTTCTTGCTGGATGATTACCAGCCGGAGTTTGCGAAGTTCGTTCGCGACCATATAAAGGATGGAGACCGACTTTTCCTGCCATTCTTCTCTCCGGGGGGTTGGACCAAATCAGCGATCGAAGCCGCTAATGATGTGCAGTTCTGTTCCTGGTTTCGGCTTCGCCGGTCTTTGGCCCTGCGTTGGTCGGTCTTCCGCGGCGTTACGGTTGCCAAGGCACACTTTAACCTCGCCGGTGTGTTGGCAAGACACTACGAGCAGCAGATCGGCCACGAAGTTGAACACCTCTGCCTCACCCAGACATTGCTTCCCTATTTGTGGCGAGCCGGTGTGCTTGGGGGCCGAACTTTTGATGTGCTCATGCAGCGCCTGCCGGTTGCGTCGCTTGAGCAGCATCTGGAAACAGCAGCTCGTCTTTACCCGCAGAGCAAGACTTTGGTCGAATTCCGCGCACCGCGTTGGTTCGCGGAAGCCGAACAACAAGCACTCAAGGCTGTGCGAACTATATTCACGCCCCACAAGCAGATTGCTGCTCTTTATGATCGTGCGGCATGTCTACCATGGGAGGCGCCACCACCGCGTCGAAACAAAAGCCTCCGGCAACGGGACCTGCTGGTTTTTATGGGGCCAACGCTCGCGCGCAAGGGCGCTTATGCCGTGCGGGAAGCCGTCAAGAAAACAGGCCTTTCGATCACTGTGCTTGGGCCGGAATTGGAAGAGCCTGGTTTTTGGCACAACCTTCCCGTGGTGCGCAGCAACGCCTCAGAGCTACCATGGGAACGGATCCACACGGTTGTGCAGCCAGCGCTTTTTGAATATTGGCCGAGGCAGTTACTGAGAGCCCATGCGGCCGGTGCCAACCTCGTGGTGTCGCCGCTGTGCGGGCTTGAAGAAGACCGTGCCGCTGGCATCCATCACGTACCCTTCGGCGACGTGGATACGCTCGCGGCAACCCTCGGCCGACTCGTCACCGATCAAGGAGATTTTCCATGAGAGTACTCGCTGCCGTTCTTGTTCTGAGCCTGGGTGTTTCACCCGTTCGGGCCACAACTGGTTCCGCCAGTGTAATCGCAGCCGCTGCTACCAGCAGCGCGGCCCAGGCCGCGCCGGTCATCTGTCTACTCGCGCCGGTAT
>Ga0207068_1182_pt1 | contig 17579 bp, 18 predicted proteins | sample Alteio_BWMinCont_23_FD_153475 | JGI IMG/M metagenome (GOLD analysis project Ga0207068, IMG submission 153475) | Enriched cells from forest soil in Barre Woods Harvard Forest LTER site, Petersham, Massachusetts, United States -... | ecosystem: Environmental > Terrestrial > Soil > Temperate forest >... | reverse complement strand
CACTTGCTGAAGTAGCCAAAGTCATCAGCCCTGGGGTTACCACCCTGAGACTTGACAAGGTAGCAGAGGATTATATCCGCAGCCAGTCGGCTGAACCGGCATTCAAAGGTTACAGGGGGTTTCCCTTTTCTCTTTGTGTGTCTGTGAATGCTGAGGTGGTTCATGGAATGCCAAGTTCTTATATCCTGAAAGAGGGAGATATTGTCTCCGTTGATTGTGGGGTAAAGAAAAATGGTTTCTATGGCGACTCTGCCTATACTTTCTCCATCGGGGATGTTAAACCCGAATTGAAGAAGCTCATGAAGGTGACAAAAGAGTCGCTTTACAAAGGCATAGAACAGGCAATGAGTGGATTGAGAATAGGGGATATCAGTGCAGCCGTTCAAAATCATGCCGAACTGAATGGATATGGAGTCGTGAGAGAATTGGTAGGGCATGGATTGGGCCGCAACCTTCATGAAGACCCTGAAGTTCCCAATTATGGAAAAAAGGGAAGTGGACCGAAGATGAAGGAGGGAATGGTGATTGCAATTGAGCCGATGATTAATATGGGAAAGAAGAATGTGAAGCAAGGGAAAGATGGATGGACCATCATTGCGACAGATGGGTTGCCCTCGGCGCACTTTGAACATACGATTGCAATAAAAGCACAGGGAAAGGCTGATATTTTGACCTCTTTTGAATTTGTGGAAGCGGTGTTAAAAGAGCAGAAAATAGTAATAGATTAGAATAAGTATGGCTAAACAACCATCCATCGAGCAGGACGGAACGATTATAGAGGCTTTGTCAAATGCAATGTTCCGTGTGGAGTTGGAAAATGGACATGTGATAACAGCTCATATTTCAGGCAAAATGAGGATGAATTACATCAAAATACTACCAGGTGACAGGGTAAAGGTGGAAATTTCACCTTATGATCTAACAAAAGGACGAATTTCATATAGGTACAAATAAGAGTAAAAATCAGAGAAAATGAAAGTCAGGACATCCATTAAGAAAAGAAGCGTTGACTGCAAACTTGTTCGCAGAAAAGGGCGCTTGTACATCATTAACAAGAAGAATCCTAAGTTCAAACAGCGTCAAAAGAACTGATTCTTCGTACATTTTTTGTAATTTTGCAAACTTCAACTAAAACAGCATAGTAATGGCTCGTATTGCAGGTATTGATTTACCAAAGAATAAAAGGGGAGAAATTGGCCTCACATACATCTACGGAATTGGAAAGAGCACAGCTCAGAAAATTCTGAATGATGCAGGCGTTGATGTGAACATCAAGGTTCAGGACTGGACCGATGAGCAGGCAAACCAGATCCGAACGATTCTGAATGATCGTTACAAAGTTGAAGGCGCACTTCGTTCTGAGGTACAGCTCAATATCAAACGTCTTACCGATATCGGTACTTACCGCGGTATGCGTCATCGCAATGGCCTTCCCGTTCGCGGACAAACGACGAAGAACAACGCACGTACCCGTAAAGGAAAACGTAAGACTGTTGCTAACAAGAAGAAAGTTACCAAGTAATAAGGGCTGATCAGGCGGGGCTTCCTGCCGGTGCAGAGTACCCCATAACGATTTATAATTAACGATCAACAATGGCTAAACAACAACAACAAACAGGTGCGAAGGGTCAGAATACTCCAGCAGCTAAAGTAACCAAGAAACGGGTTGTAAAAGTAGATGCTATCGGTGAAGCGCATATCAACGCTACCTTTAACAATATCATTATTTCCTTGACAAATCTTCAGGGCCAGGTTATCTCCTGGGCAAGCGCTGGTAAAATGGGCTTCCGTGGTTCCAAGAAAAACACACCTTATGCTGCTCAGCTTGCTGCCGCAGATTGCGCGAAAGTGGCTCATGAGGCTGGTCTTCGGAAGGTAAAAGTGTTTGTAAAAGGACCTGGTGCAGGAAGAGAATCTGCAATCCGTACACTTAGTGCAAACGGAATTGAAATCACAGAAATCATGGACATCACCCCGATCCCGCACAACGGCTGCCGTGCGCCAAAAAGAAGAAGGGTTTAATTATATAGAGAGCTAACCTGCTTTATCGCACAGATCAGTGCAGGCAGACAAGCAAGTAAACTTAATTTAAAATAGAAAATCATCATGGCACGTTATATCGGCCCCAAATCTAAGATTGCAAGACGCTTTAAAGAACCCATTTTCGGAGCTGATAAGGTTCTGGAAAAGAAAAATTACCCTCCCGGGCAGCACGGTCTGACAAAGAAGCGTGCTAAACAGTCTGAATACGCTGTTCAGCTCATGGAAAAACAAAAGGTAAAATATACCTACGGTATTCTTGAGAAGCAGTTCTGGAATACATTCGCAAAAGCAAGCCGTATGAAAGGCGTTACCGGTGAAGTATTGCTACAACTGGTAGAAGCTCGTCTGGACAATACCGTTTACCGTCTTGGCATTGCAGGGACCCGTTCAGCTGCACGTCAACTCGTTTCTCATGGTCACATCACTGTTAATGGCAATGTATTGAACATTCCTTCATCTACATTGAAACCGGGCGATACAGTAGCTGTACGTGAAAAATCTAAGTCTCTCGAAGTTATATCACATGCGGTTGGAACAAGCGGAAAGGGTTACCCCTGGCTGGAGTTTGACGCAACAACTCTGAGTGGGAAATTTGTTTCTTTTCCACAAAGAGACCAGATTCCGGAAAATATCAAGGAACACCTTATCGTTGAGTTATACTCTAAGTAATGATCTTTGTTACGTTATTCCTGCGGCTGAAGCAGGACTGACGGTAAATCATAAATTCACAATAAACAGATAGAAAATGGCCATACTCGCTTTCCAAAAACCTGACAAGGTTGTAATGATCAATGCAAATGAAACCGAAGGACAATTTGAATTCCGTCCTCTGGAGCCTGGTTACGGTATTACTGTAGGTAATGCTCTTAGGAGAATACTCTTGTCTTCCCTTGAAGGCTATGCCATCACTTCCGTGAAACTGGATGGAGTTGAACATGAATTTTCTACCCTGAAAGGCGTTACAGAAGATGTTACGGATATCATTCTTAACTTGAAACAGGTTCGTTTCAAAAAGCAGATTGAGACTACAGAAATGGAAAGAGTTATCGTAAATGTTACCGGCAAAACCCAGCTTACTGCGGGTGATATTGGTAAGTTTACTTCCGGCTTCCAGGTACTGAACCCTGATTTCGTGATATGCAATATGGAATCAAGCGTTAAATTGAAAATGGAGCTCTTCATCGACAAAGGTCGCGGATATATCCCGGCTGATGAAAACAAACCTCTGAACGGAACAATCGGTGTTATTCCAATTGATGCCATCTACACTCCGATCCGTAACGTAAAATACACCGTAGAAAATTACCGTGTTGAACAGAAAACAGATTATGAAAAACTGATCATGGATATCGTTACAGACGGATCCATCCACCCGAAGGAAGCTCTGAAGGAAGCAGCTAAAATCCTGATTCACCACTTCATGTTGTTTTCCGATGAGAAAATCACTCTTGATTCTATCGAGAAGTCAGCTACTGAGGAGTTTGACGAAACGTCTCTGCACATGCGTCAGCTTTTGAAGACCAAACTGGTTGATATGGATCTGAGCGTGCGTGCCCTGAATTGCCTCAAGGCGGCTGATGTTGAAACACTTGGGGACCTGGTTTCCTTTAACAAAAATGACCTATTGAAATTCCGTAATTTCGGTAAGAAGTCACTGACTGAGCTTGAAGAACTTGTTGCAAGCAAAGGCCTCAATTTCGGAATGAACGTTGCGAAATACAAATTAGACAAAGAATAATTTAAATGCCACTTACCACGGTAAGTCGAAATTAATAAACTGAAATGAGACACGGAGATAAAGTAAATAACTTAGGAAGAAAAACAGCTCACAGACATTCTCTGCTTGCTAACCTGGCCAGCTCACTGATCATGCACAAAAAGATCAACACTACACTCGCAAAGGCGAAAGCCCTTCGTCTGTATGTTGAGCCCCTGCTGACCAAATCTAAAACAGATTCTACGCATAGCCGTCGTGTAGTATTCAGCTACCTTCAAAGCAAAGAGGCTGTAACTGAACTCTTCCGTGAAGTTGCTGGTAAGATTGCCGACAGGCCAGGAGGGTATACCCGCATACTGAAAACAGGAACTCGTCCCGGCGACCGTGCTGAAATGGCTTTTATCGAATTGGTAGATTTCAATAATATCTACGTAGGAGGTAAAACCGTGAAAAAAGCTGCCAAGACTACCCGTCGTAGTCGTGGAAAGAAAAAAGCAGATGGAACCGAGGAAACAACAGCAACTGCTAAAGCAAAAGAACCTAAAGAAGACAAAGAAGGTGAATAATTTCTTAAAACAAATTCCGTGAGGAAAAAAGGGATAAAGTATTTTTGCTTTGTCCCTTTTTTTTGGGACAAATTCTGGCACCGGATCAATATCCATTAGACAGCTAACATAACCAGAGATGAAATCAACATATCAACCTAAAAAGCCGGCTGTACTCATCCTTCAGGATGGGAAAGTGTTTTACGGCAAAGCTGCCGGAAAGATCGGAACAACCACCGGAGAAATCTGCTTTAACACCGGCATGACAGGATACCAGGAAATCTTCACAGATCCTTCCTATTTCGGACAGATTTTAGTGACGACAATGGTTCACATTGGAAATTATGGGGTCAATAAAGAGGAGGTGGAATCAGATTCAGTCAAAATAGCCGGACTGGTATGCAAAAAATTCAATGAATTTCATTCCCGGGAACGCTCCGATGGAAATATTAAGGATTATTTTGAAACGGAAAATGTGGTAGGAATCTGTGAGGTGGATACAAGGGCCATTGTTCGTTATATCCGTGATAAAGGTGCTATGAATGCTATTATCTCTTCTGAAGAGATGGATGAAGCTAAATTAAAGGCCTTGCTCGATAAAGTGCCTTCCATGCAAGGACTGGAACTCAGCTCCAAGGTGAGCACCAAAGCATCCTATACTTCAGGATCAGAAGATTCCAGGTTCAGAGTTGCTTTGCTTGATCTGGGAGTTAAGAAAAATATTGTACGATGTCTTGTTGAAAGAGGCTGTTTCGTGAAGGTCTTTCCACAGAAAACGAGTTTCAAGGAGATGAAAGAATGGAACCCTGATGGATTTATGATATCTAACGGCCCCGGAGATCCTGGGGTGATGCATGAAGAAGTTAAGACAGTGAAAGAAATTATAGAGAGCCCTATCCCTGTATTTGGAATCTGTCTGGGTCATCAGCTCATTGCGGAGGCTTGTGGTATTTCCACTTATAAGATGAAGAACGGGCACAGGGGTATCAACCATCCAGTTAAGAATCTCCTTACAGGTAAGAGTGAAATAACTTCCCAGAACCATGGTTTTTCAGTGAAGGCAGAGGATGTAAAGGTTAATAAGGAATTGGAAGTAACTCACCTAAACCTGAATGATGGAACCATCGAGGGCCTGAAACACAAGGTGAAAGATGTGTTTTCCGTGCAGTATCATCCGGAATCGAGTCCAGGCCCTCTTGATTCGAGATATCTCTTCGATCAGTTTGTAGAATTAATGGGAAAGGTCCATCGTGGCCCAGTCGCCAATAAAGGGAAATCTGTTTCTATCTAACCAATCCTAAAATGTTTTATTATGAGTTTTATCGCAAGTGTACAAGCCCGTCAGATCCTGGATTCCAGAGGAAATCCAACCATTGAAGTAGATGTAATTACCAATACCGGAACCCTTGGACGAGCTGCTGTTCCTTCCGGGGCATCTACCGGGTCGCATGAAGCTATGGAATTAAGGGATGAGGATGAAAAAACCTATTTGGGTAAAGGAGTATTGAATGCAGTGAATCATGTAAATACCGTTATCCGGGAAGAGCTTGCCAATATGTATGTTTTCGACCAGAATGCAATTGATCTCAAAATGATAGAGCTCGATGGTACTGATAATAAGAGCAATCTGGGAGCGAATGCTATCTTGGGAGTATCTCTCGCTACTGCCAAGGCAGCAGCTGAAGAGGCCAATCAGCCACTCTATCGTTATGTTGGAGGCGTGAATGCGAATCTATTGCCTATTCCTATGATGAACATTCTGAATGGTGGATCCCATGCTGATAACTCTATCGATTTTCAGGAATTCATGGTCATGCCCATAGGAGCAGCTTCCTTCAGTGAAGGACTCAGGATGGGGACCGAAATATTTCATCATTTGAAAAAGGTCCTGAAATCAAAAAAGTATTCTACCAACGTTGGTGATGAAGGAGGGTTCGCTCCGAATATAAAATCTAATGAAGAAGCTATAGAAATTGTGCTCCAGGCAATCGAAGCCGCAGGCTATAAGCCAGGAAAGGATATCTGGATAGCTATGGATGCCGCCTCATCTGAGTTTTATGATTCCAAAGAAAAGGTATATCATTTTAAAAAATCCGATGGGAAAAAGCTCAGCTCTGAAGAGATGGTGGATTACTGGGCTTCCTGGACCAAGAAATATCCTATTGTATCTATCGAGGACGGCCTTGCTGAAGATGACTGGGACGGATGGAAAAAACTAACAGATAAACTAGGAAAAAAGGTTCAGATTGTGGGGGATGACCTTTTTGTTACGAATGTAACCCGGCTTCAGCAGGGAATTACAAAGGGGATTGGGAATTCAATCCTGGTAAAAGTGAACCAAATCGGGACACTTACGGAGACTATTAATGCCGTACAGCTGGCTCAGAATAACTCCTATACCGCCGTCATGAGTCACCGAAGTGGTGAAACAGAAGATACTACCATTGCAGACCTTGCAGTCGCCCTCCGAACTGGCCAGATCAAGACCGGATCAGCCTCCCGGTCTGACAGGGTTGCAAAATATAATCAGCTTCTGCGGATTGAAGAACAGTTAGGTGCTTCTGCAACATACCTGGGAAAAAACTTCAGGTTTTTATAGTTCGAAATATTTTGAAATTTAATAAAGGCTCTCTAACTTAGGTGCTTAATCCTAATCATACAAATTATCCTATGGATACTCTCAAGGACAAATTCATCAGCAAAGCCAAGCCAATGGCTGCCGAAGTAAAAGCAATCATCAAAGAGCATGGTGATAAAAAACTAGGAGAGTATACTGTGGCGCAGGTTTATCAGGGCATGAAGAGTATGATTGGTCTGGTAACTGAAACCTCTAAGCTTGATCCGGATGAAGGAATCCGTTTTCGTGGTTATACAATACCTGAGCTGAGAGAAAAACTTCCGAAGGCTCCTAAAGGAACGGAACCTTTGCCTGAAGGTATATTTTATTTGATGCTAAGCGGAGAGCTTCCAACTCAGGAGGAAGTATTAAGCCTCGGAAATAATTGGGCACGACGTGCAATCGTTCCAAAGCATGTCTTTGATGTTCTTGATGAGTTGCCTGCTGCTACACATCCAATGACTATGTTCAGCATCGCTGTGATGGCTATGCAGACAGAATCTCTCTTCGCTGCCGCCTACCGTAAAGGAATCAGCAAAAAGGATTATTGGGATTATGTTTACGAAGATTCCATGAATCTTATTGCGCGTCTGCCCCGAGTAGCGGCTTATATCTACAGAAAGAAATATAAGAACAATGTACATATCGAACCAGATCCAAAATTGGATTGGGCTGCGAACTTAGCTCATATGATGGGTTATGAAGATTTGGATGTCAGACGCCTTATGCGTATGTATATGACCATTCACGCTGACCATGAAGGAGGAAATGTTTCTGCACACAGTACCCATCTTGTTGGTTCAGCACTGAGTGATCCTTATCTGGCTTTTGCTGCAGGAATGAACGGACTTGCCGGGCCGCTTCACGGTCTTGCGAATCAGGAGGTGATCATGTGGATTATGCATATGAGAGAAGAACTTGGTGGTGGATTACCTACTAAGGAGCAGATTGCAGCTTTCATTAAAAAAACACTTGAAGAAGGTAAGGTTGTTCCTGGATACGGTCATGCTGTGCTACGGAAAACGGATCCTCGTTTCACAGCTCAGCAAGATTTCTATACCCGTTATATCAAAGGAGCTGGCAAGAAGGATGATATCTGTGAAATTGTACAGATGGTTTATGAAGTTGCACCTCCTATTCTTGCTGAAACAGGAAAGATCAAGAACCCATGGCCTAATGTAGATGCCCATTCCGGTGCTTTGCTTATGCATTTTGGAATCACGGAATTTGATTTTTACACAGTACTCTTTGGTGTCTCCCGTGCATTAGGCGTGCTTGCCTCCTTGGTTTGGGACAGGGCCTTGGGAAGCCCGATTGAGAGACCGGGTTCAGTCACCACTGAAGGAATTAAGAAAAAGATAGGCATTCCTGCTGTCTAAAGTTAAAGAGGCTGTCTGTTCAGACAGCCTCTTCTCTTTAAAAACATATTTCACTATGAAAATTCATGCACTCCGTCTTCTTCCTGGCTCTGACCTGAAGAAAAGCCTCCTCCTCCTTGCCAAGGAGCAAAATCTCAAAGCTGCGTTCATTCTAACCTGCGTAGGGAGTCTGGAGGAAGCTGCTATACGCATGGCAGGTGCCGGTGAAGTAAAGCAGTTTTCAGATAAGCTTGAAATACTTTCGTTGAATGGAACCTTTTCCATGCGTGGAGGGCATTTTCATATCACAGCCTCTGATAAAAATGGCCGCGTTTTTGGCGGGCATTTGATGGAGGGATGTATGGTCTATACAACTGCTGAGATCGTGATCGGGGAAGCTCCGGGAATGGAATTTCGCAGGGCAGAAGATATTGAAACCGGGTATAAGGAGCTTAAAATAACACCTCTCTCAGATCACTCCAAAGAGTGAACCACCTTTTTGACCCAATTTATCTACTCGTTTTTCTATTTCAGGGTTTTTCAGAAGGGGAGGGGCGTGATGGGGTTTAATCCTTGCATCAATAATGAGTGGTCCACTGCAGCCCCAATGTTTATGATCAGTAGAACTATTTACACCATATATATCATATGCAGGATTGCTTCTTGTAAAAGTCACCCAGAGAAAATTATTCAGGTCTGCAGCAAGAAATTCGGAATCATCACAGAGAATGATCAGCGGGATTCCGTTTAACCTCTGAATTTGTGAATTTAGATTTTGGCTGAAAGCCTGGATCTCTGTTTCAGCAGCCGCTACGCTGGTATAAGCAGGCGCTTGAACGAACATAATTCCAGGAATGCTGAGCTTAGGTTTACTGAATGGGCTCATGATGTAAAGCTCAGGAAGGCTTATCGAAAGTTCCCTTTTCACTTCACCTGCCGCAGCGATCACTACTTTACTTCCGCTATTGAGGCCTGAGCCACTGTAATCAAGTGTGTCTATCGTTGTTTTTGTCTGGAAATGGAGGTCTCTTGTCCAATCCACTCTTTGAAGCATATGGCTTAAAAAGGCAACAATATTGTGGGTATCCAGCTCTGGGGCGCCTTCTTTAGCTGCAATGAAAACATATTTTGCAAGACTCATCTGACCAAAGCCCAGAATATGATTAGCGATGGTCAGGATCTCCTGCGGTCTCCGTTCTTTAAGGTAAGGAGTATATCTCTCACTTCCTATGGCAAGAAGAAGTGGGTGCACTCCTGCAGCGTCAACGGCATGTACTTCATGAAGCCCCGGAATTTCTTTAGATAGGATTTTCCCGGTCATCTCATGAATCAGATTCCCGAAGGCGGTATCTTCCTGAGGAGGCCTTCCAACCACCGTAAAGGGCCAGATTGCACCTTCCCGATGCCATACTTTATGGACCTTCATCACAGGAAAATCATGCTTCAGAGAATAATAGCCCAGGTGATCTCCGAAAGGCCCTTCGGGCTTATTGTCGTCAGGATAAACTTCGCCAGTGATCACAAAGTCAGCATCCGCTGAAATCAGAAACCCATCTTTGTAAGAGTAGCGGAATCTTCTGTCACCCAGCACACCAGCGAACTTAAGTTCACTCATTCCTTCCGGCAGAGGCATGACTGCAGAGAAGCTATGCGCGGGTGGGCCACCAACGAAAATACTCACCTTCAGAGGTTGTCCGAGTGCATTCGCCTTGCTCTGATGTATGCCAATACCCCGGTGAAGCTGGTAATGCAACCCGATTTCTTTATTCAGTAAATAATCGTTTCCATTGAGCTGAATTCGGTACATCCCAAGATTAGAATGATCTATCCCCGGTTTTTCAGGGTCCTCGGTGTATACTTGAGGAAGTGTGATGAATGCCCCTCCATCATCAGGCCAGCATTTGATGAGAGGGAGTTGGTCTATGGTGGTTTCTTTCCAGAGTGCAGGATTACGGGCAGTCTTCAGAGGCCTCGATTTAGCAGCCTTCAAAGCCAGCAAGGGTCTTTTCAGAGCCAACAATGGATTGTCTTTGATTGCTGCAAGGTCCTTAACATTCTGCAATGAATCCCGAAAAATGAAGCGGCTGCGCTCAATGTTTCCAAATAGATTAGAGACTGCATGGAATGCACAACCTTTAATATTTTCGAATAAAATAGCGGGACCATTTTTTTCAAAGACACGTAAATGGATGGCCGCCATTTCTAAATTGGGATCCACTTCCTCCCGGATACGAACCAAGTGTCCGTTCTTCTCAAGGTCAATGATACATTCCTGCAGGCTGGAGTAAGACATAATGCGCTTTGAAAGGTAAAGATAATCAAAGCGGGAGAATAGCCATTGCTCCGGCTTGCAGGCCGGAGCAATGAGCAGATGGGGGCTAGCTGCTATTTATTTTCAGTCCTTCCCACCAGGTAGCGCGAATTTTTCAGAAAGTAGTACTTAATGCCAAACAGGAAGCTTTCCTGGTAGCGAATTTCACCAGTAGGTAGTTTGTCAGGTAGTGTTAAGCCTCTCAGGAAGTTGAATTCAACATCCAGATAATCGGTCAGCTTTCTGGAGATGCCTATGTTGATTCCGAGGTCGTAACGGTTGTAGAAAACCGTGTTTGGATTGCCACGTTTATACGATATGACATACAGGTTAGTGTAATACATTTCAATGTGCTCAGATCTATAATCACTATGAAGTAAATAAGAACCAAAAGCGCCCAGAATGAAACCCCAATTTCCAGGTTTGTAGATGAAATTTACCGGAAAATCCAAGTAGGTAAAAGAATACATATAGCTGTCTATCGTACTGAATGCAGGATCATAGAAACTATAAGCCATCTTGTATCCTTTTTGAGTCACTTGCGGTCCAAACGTTAGTGCATATTTATGACAAATTCTTTGCGTGTAATCGGCTCCAAAATAAACTGAATGGATATTGTTTCTCCATGCAGCTACCTGGTCTGGTCGATACCAATCCGGAGACTGGGTTGATTGTGAATATCCAACACGAAAAGCAATATTTTCACGAATGCTTTGAGGGAAGCAGGCTTTGGCTGAACATAGAAGTATTAGGAAGATTATTCTCATTGCATTGTTCCGCTACAATTGTAACCACTTCCCTGTGGGCCACAGGTAATAGAAATTTTCGGGTCACTACTTATGGTAACCGTAATAATGTTATCTGGAAAAGTTTCATTTCCTCCTAAATCAAAGTCATTTTGGCCATGGCACTTAACTACAAGTGAAATGCAATATGGATCAGGAATGCAAGGCAGGCAGGAAGGCGGATTTGATATTATCGCAGTTATGTGAGTACAAGATCCGGGGAGATAACAAAGTTTGATCGTGGAAGTGTTGCCGTTAATTGCAGGACCATTACAGTAGGAGTTAGAAGGATCTGGATTAACACACGTTTCCCAAGAGATAGTGAAGGTTTTACTGTCCTTTCCATCCAAGAGTTTGTCGACACATGAAAAGCCGGTGCAAGCGGGCTTACTTCCGCAATTACACGATCCCTGAGGAGCCGGAAGAATTTTGTTGCTTGCCAATGGCTTCACAGGTGCTGAAGTTTCAGAATCTTTTTTACGACATTGAACTAATAAGCTTGTCGCTGTTAGAAGTAGTAAACTACTTAGGATTAATATTTTTTTCATGATGATAAAGTTTGAAAGTGATGCTTAATTTGTTTTGAATAAATTGGTAAGATTGAATATAAGAATATGGGTTGATTGGGTTTTTAACTAGCTCAAAACTAAATAGGTAAGTGAGTTGAATATTCTTTGAAAGAGGCAGGCCAAGGTAAATACATGGGGAAATATTCGTTAGGTAGAAGTATGCAGTGAAAGGAGTGTTGTATCGGTTATACCTTGCCCGTATGTTGTCATCTATCAAAGGGGAACCTGAAACAGTCTGATTGAGAATAGAATGCAGAAGGTATGAAGGAGCTAACCCCAATCCCATTTCTACTTTAGCAAAAGAACTTCCAACAATAATTGGACATTCAATTTCATCAAATGAACAAGATGTTGTCAAGAGTAAATCTGAGTTAATCAGCGGCTCGTAGACTGTAGTTAGCATCCTTATAAAATACTTGTGCTGATAATTGACCTGAAGTAGAATAAAAAAGTCCTCTCCAAGCTGCTTCCGGAAACCAACACCTCCTGAAAACCCTGGCGTGCCTGGAGTCTCCAATGAAGACCGGTTGACAAAATTACCCATCACCCCCGCCTGCAAAAAGATAGTTGGCCTCGCTTCCACATAATGAGCCCTGCTCTGGAGCGTATCCGTTGGGGTTTGTGCCTTAAGTCCGGTTGCTAAGAAGACCAGAAACACAATGGAAATTAGATGAACCTTGTTTTTCATGACGATAAAAATAGTAACCCTGTTATTCCACCATAAACAAAATCATTCAAAAAGACCCAGCCATAACTGGGGTAGTATTACCTGGTCAAAAGAAATAAATAAATATTATAAAAGCAATTTATTATAAAAAATACGTCTTTATACCTAATTAGAAAGCAAAGTACTCGCCATCATTTTTTAAAATGAATGATTTTGTTGGGGGAGAATTAAAGAAGAGATTGCAGCTCAGGAGGTAGCCTCCGGGTATTGAACTTAGGCTTTCGCCTTTTCCGGTTTGCCTGTTTTGTAAAGTTCTTCGCGCTGGGCTTTTACTTCGGGGCTAGCCAGGTATTCATCGTAGGTCATGAACTTGTCGATGATGCCTTTGGGAGTTAGCTCGATGATGCGGTTGGCGACTGTCTGCACAAACTCATGGTCGTGAGAGCTCAATAATATGTTTTCTTTACAATCGCGTAACTCATTGTTAAAGGCCGTGATGGATTCGAGGTCGAGGTGGGCAGTAGGTTCATCGAGGATAATCATATTGCCCTTCTGCAGCATCATACGGCTGATCATACAGCGCATCTTTTCTCCTCCAGATAATACATTTGTTTTCTTGAGTGTTTCTTCTCCGGAGAAAAGCATCTGACCCAAAAAGCCACGAACAAAACTTTCGTCTTTGTTCACGGAATACTGGCGGAGCCAGTCTACGAGATTATACTCTCCTCCCATGAAGTAAGAGGTATTATCTGCAGGAAGGTAAGCGGTAGTGATGGTGCTTCCCCATTCGTAGATACCTTTGTCCGCCTTTTTGTTGCCCGTGATCACTTCAAAGAAAGCGGTTACCGCCAGTCGTTCTTTGGAAAGAAAAGCAATCTTATCTCCTTTGCGCACATTGATATTTACATTGGAAAATAATGTTTTTCCTTCTTCAGAGGTGGCACTCAGGTTTTCTATATGCAGGAGCTGGTCTCCGGCTTCGCGTTCCTGACGGAAGACGATGCCTGGGTACTTGCGAGTGGAAGGAGTGATTTCATCTACGGTCAATTTTTCCAGAAGCTTCTTACGGCTTGTGGCCTGACGCGATTTAGAAGCATTGGCACTGAAACGTTCGATAAATTCCTGAAGCTGCTTGCGCTTGTCTTCGATCTTGCTGTTTTGGTCCGACTTCTGTCTGAGAGCCAGCTGACTGCTTTGGTACCAAAAGGAATAGTTTCCTGTATAGAGTGTGATCTTACGAAAATCAATATCTACGGTATGGGTACAAACCTGGTCAAGGAAGTGACGGTCGTGCGACACCACAATCACTGTATTTTCAAAATCAGCGAGGAAGTTTTCGAGCCAGGTGATAGTCTCCACATCCAGGTCGTTTGTAGGTTCATCCAGGAGGAGAATATCGGGGTTACCGAAAAGGGCCTGAGCCAGGAGCACCCGTACCTTTTCTTTACCACTCAGTTCACTCATCAATTTGTGGTGGTATTCTTCTCTCACACCCAGGTTACTCAACATGCTGCCGGCATCGCTTTCGGCATCCCATCCGTTCATCTCTGCAAATTCTCCTTCCAGCTCCGACACCCTTATTCCATCGGCATCGTTAAAGTCGGGTTTAGCATAGAGGGCATCTTTCTCAGCAATGACTTTCCAAAGTTTTTTGTTCCCCATGATCACAGTCTGGAGTACAGGCAACGTGTCGAACTCAAAGTGGTTCTGTTTCAGTACACTCATCCGTTGTCCAGGAGGGATACTGATTTGTCCCTTGGTAGGTTCTATCTCCCCGGAGAGGATCTTCAGAAAAGTAGATTTTCCGGCTCCGTTGGCACCGATCATTCCATAGCAGTTTCCAGGGGTGAATTTGAGGTTCACCTCATCAAATAATATGCGCTTTCCGAATTGTAGGGACAGATTGGTTACCTGGATCATGATTAATTGAAATTAAGGTGCAAAAGTAGTGAAAATAGCGACAGGTGCAGCGCCTGAGAGGTGCAAAACGCTGGGATTGTTGCAGTTCTCTGGATTCTGATCCCTATCTTTAGGCATGGATTCAGTAGCTTTCCGGGAAATCTTAATCAAACAATTTCCTTTCGATACCACTCCCGGCCAACGACAGCTGCTCGGCAAGCTGGCTGTGTTTATGTTTAGCCGGGAAGAGCGTAGTTGCTTTGTGCTTAGAGGTTATGCCGGAACGGGAAAGACAACCATTGTCGGTACGCTTGTGAAGAGCCTCCCATTCATCCGTGGAAAATGTTCCCTGATGGCACCTACCGGTCGGGCTGCCAAGGTGCTTACTGCCTATTCGGGGATGCAGGGATTGACTATCCACAAGAAAATATATATGCATAACAGTGATGGGGCAGGAGGGGGGCGCTTTTCGAGAAAAGAAAATTTACATACGAATACACTGTTTATTGTTGATGAGGCTTCCATGATTTCAGGAATGACTCAGCCGGAGTTTATGGGCGGTTCGAGCTTGCTGCATGACCTGATTGAATATGTTTATAGTGGAGTGAATTGTAAATTATTGTTGATAGGTGATGTGGCACAGTTGCCTCCAATCGGACTGGAAATCAGTCCGGCGCTTGATCCTGAGTTGTTGGCGAAGCAACATTATCTGCATGTAGATTATCTGGAACTCACAGACGTAGTGAGGCAAGCACAGGCTTCAGGGATTCTTCAGAATGCCACAGAGATCAGGGATATGATCAACGAAGAGATTTTTACTTTTCCGAAATTTCATCTAAAAGGATTTAAAGACATTCTCCGGATTACAGGTGAGGACCTGGAAGATGCGCTGAACAGCAGTTACAGTAACTTCGGCCCGGAAGGCACTATTGTGATCTGCAGGTCTAATAAACGAGCAAATCTTTTTAATCAACAAATACGCGCCAGGATAAGGTGGCAGGAGAGTGAAATCTCTTCTGGAGATTATATGATGGTAGTCAAAAATAATTATCATTGGCTGCCTGAAAAATCAAGTGCCGGTTTTATCGCCAATGGGGATATTGCAGAGATCCTCAAAGTAGGAAAGATAGAGGAGATGCATGGCTTTCGTTTTGCCGATGTCCGGTTAAGGCTTATTGACTACCCCGACGAAAAAGAGCTGGAGGTGAAAATACTGCTGGATACCATCATGAGTGAAAGCCCTTCGATGTCTCAGGCAGATAACAAGAAATTGTTTGAATCGGTGTATGCCGACCATGAGGATACGGCTGACAAACGCTTTCGGATGCAGCAGGTTAAAAAAGATCCGTATTTCAATGCTTTGCAGGTTAAGTTTGCCTATGCTGTTACCTGCCATAAGGCTCAGGGTGGGCAGTGGGAGAGTGTATTTGTGGAGCAAGGATATTTAACGGAAGAGATGATTAATAAGGAGTTCCTGCGCTGGCTATACACTGCCCTCACAAGGGCAACCACTAGGTTGCATCTGGTGAATTTCAGCAAGGAATTTTTTGAAGAAAACTAAGCGGATCAGATAGATTTATCGTATCCAGGCATTTATTCGTATTTTGTCCCATGGCAAATTTTATTCCGAAGTTGATTTTTAAGATAGCTGGATGGAAGGCAGTAGGTCAGGCTCCCCCATTGAAGAAATACATTGTAGTTGGAGCTCCGCATACGAGCAACTGGGACTTTGTCTTCGGCCTCTGTGCCTGGAAGCTTTATGGAATGAAACCCCGGTACCTGATTAAAAGGGAGTTTTATGTCTTTCCTCTAAATCTCCTGTTCAGGGCCACCGGAGGACTTGCGGTTGACAGAAGCAAGAATAATAGCCTTACCGATTCTATCGTGGAAATGTTTGCAAAGAGAGAAGAGTTTGTAGTTATTTTCCCTCCAGAAGGCACCCGGAAATTGGTCCAGCGGTGGAAGACTGGGTTTTATTATGTAGCTCTCCGAAGCAAGCTGCCGATTGTCCTTGGAGCGATGGATTATAAACTGAAACAAACGCATCTGAGTGAGGCGTTCTATCCGACAGGTGATATCGAAAAAGATTTTGAGTTTTTTCGGGAGTTCTTCAGGAATGTGACACCCTGCAACCCTGCAGGCTTTAATCCGGAGAATGTGAGGCCCGCTTAAAATTCCAGTCGGTATCCTCCATATGGAAATACGCCTAACTGATATTCGGCATGAACAGTATGTGTGCTGGGGTCATAAGTTTGCTGGAGGATGTTCTGCTGATTCAGAACATTTTCTATGTTGGCATAGAGATAATGCGACATCTTTTTTCGGTTCATCCGGAAGGAGAGCTTAACATCCAGTCTTGAATAAGGCGCGAATTTCTCACTGTATGCTTTGTTGTCAAAATATTCGGCTTGTCCGTTCAGGATGGAGCTGTTAAGATCAATAGGAGTATAGCGGTTTCCACCTGCAGTAGTATATTTTACATCCAGAGAGAGTAATTTATTCTTACTCTTCCCCAGAGCAAGCTCATATCCTGCCAGACAATTAAACACATACCCACCATCATACGCAGTAGGTCTTTCTATACCATCATTTGCAACATAGCTGGATTTATAGACCGACAGTGTAGACAGAAAATAATAATGTTTGTGGAAGAATTTTTCGACGGTCAGCTCCATTCCGTAATTCTGGCCGGTACCGTGATTGTAAAGGCTGTCAACCAGCGGCAATCCATCCAGTGCATTGCCGACATTGATGATAGAGAAGGAATTATTGGGGTGCATGGAAACAGGAATATTGTATAAGTATTGATAATAACCCTCCAGTTTAAGCCGTAAATTTTTCCCGACATTGAAATCATACCCGGCAATAAGGTGCTGACTTCGGCTGAGATCCAGGTTACGGTTCGTTTCCAGATACTGACCTGTATTGGCGTCGTAGGATTTATAGAAATAATAAATGAGGGGCTGAGTCTGGCTGTGCATTCCGTAGGCAAGGGAAAGAGCATGCCTTGGCTTGAATTGCCAACGGAGGCCTGCACGGGGTTCAAGGGCTTGAGAATTGTTGAGCGT
>Ga0207068_1082_pt4 | contig 17624 bp, 11 predicted proteins | sample Alteio_BWMinCont_23_FD_153475 | JGI IMG/M metagenome (GOLD analysis project Ga0207068, IMG submission 153475) | Enriched cells from forest soil in Barre Woods Harvard Forest LTER site, Petersham, Massachusetts, United States -... | ecosystem: Environmental > Terrestrial > Soil > Temperate forest >... | reverse complement strand
CATTTCTACACAATCAATTAATTGAAAAATCTGATTTGAAATTGAAAATAGCTCTTGTGGCAATGCAGCTATTTTATCTTCTTTTTGTGCATCAAAATAGGTTTCGCTGACTTTATCATTTTTATCGATATAATCATTTTTCAGCAGGTATTGATAAATTTGTTTTGCAATTTTTGGTGTTATTTCTTCATTACCAGTCTCTGTTGCAATAATCTTTCCAGTGAAGTATTCGACATCAGCGACTCGTAGACGATCAGAAATTGATTCGCTCATATCACGCTGTAATGCTGCAACAAAATCTTTATAGCTTTCGCTTGCTACAACAGTAAGCACATTAATATCATGCACAGTAGACGGATTATCCATGCGATCACCAAGGTGATTAACGGCTATACGCATACCACGGCCAACTTCCTGACGTCTTGAGATAGTGTTGTCGCTATGTTTTAGTGCGCATATCACAAACACATTAGGATTGTCCCAACCTTCTCGCAAAGCTGAATGTGAGAAAATAAATCGTACTGGTTCAGCCAAAGACAGCAAGCGTTCCTTGTTCTTTAAAATAAGATCATAAGCATCAACATCATCTGTTTCAGTGGATTTTTTTGAAGTCTCGGGATCAATTAATCGTTTGGTCTTTTTATCAATAGAAAAATAACCTTCATGAGTTTTAGTAATTTCTATTCCTCTAAGATAAGTAGTATATGGCGTATTTCCTATCGCTAATATTTCATTGAGCTGATTGGCATATTCTTCCTCAAATATTTTTGCATATTCACCGATATTTTCACCATGAGCATCATAGCTTCGATACTTAGCCACTGTATCAATAAAGAATAGCGAAAGCACTTTTATATCATGATTAAATAGCGACTGCTCTTTTTCAAAATGGGCATTAATTGCTTCGCGAATTTGAATACGGCGCAAGGCGATTTCGTTAACATCTCCAATCGCCTCACCTGCCTGTAAGATCACGCCATTAGTAAAGCTAATGGTATTATCATGAGCATTAATGTTGGATATTACAAATCCTTTGTATTGAGATAATTCCTCAGATAAAACAAAAAGATTATCTGCCATTTTTACACGGCGCAGCACGCGCTTGATGCCTTGAATTTGTTTAATCTCCATTTCTATTCTGGCAATAGGCGGCTTGCTAGTGGATATTTCAATATCCTGCAAATAAAGATAAGCATTAGTTCCACTAAGCCCTTTCACAGAAATACCACGTACAGCAATTTTTTTAACTAATTTTTGATTATATGCATCGAGCGCATCCAATCTATAAACCTTGTTGTGATTTGTTTTGTGAGTCGCAGAATAGCGCAAAATCATCAAAGGATTAAATTCCTTAAGAGATTCTAGCGTTTTCGCGCCTTCCATTTTTTGTGGTTCATCTAAAATCAAAATGGGGCGATTACTCTTAATTACATCAATTGGGCGACGCGATTTAAAACTATCCAATTCTTCATAAATACGGCGAGCGTCCTTACCCGTAGCATTGAAAGCTTGGACGTTGATCACCATGACATTTATACCTGCATCTGATGAAAAACTTTCTAAATTATGCAATTGTTTGGAATTATAAATAAAATATCGAATACGCTTTCCATAAGTTTCTAAAAAATGTTCAGCAGTAATTTCTAATGATTTATATATCCCTTCACGAATAGCAATACTAGGTACAACTACAATAAATTTATTCCAACCATAATGCTTATACAGTTCAAACATCGTTTTAATATAACAATAGGTTTTTCCAGTGCCTGTTTCCATTTCAATATCGAGATTAACAGCACAGCCTGTTTTTTTATCAACAACAAGCTCAGTTGATAATGGTAAATTTTGATATCGTTGCACAAGACGTATATTATCCAGTAACTGTGAACTTGTTAGTGTAATTGCGCTGTTTTTAAACCCATCTTCTTCGCTATCAAAGCGAGTTTGCCCATAAACATCCATAATACGACCTGGATCAATTCGATATTTTATCCCGCTAGTGCGAATTTGCCCTGCAAAACAATCCAATACAGATTCAACAGCCTTAGTTTGATACGCTTGGTTTTTGAATTTTAGCTTCATCATTCCATCCTCTATATAGATTTAATTTCTGTGTTTGGAGAGATGAGTTTAAAAATTTGTTCAACATTGATTTTTGCGCTATCGCTGCTAAAACTTGCATCACGAAAAACGACCCTTAAAGGCTTTCGAGCTGCTAGCTTTTTTATAAAGTCATCATTAACTTTTAGCTCAAAGCATGCTGCGAGTGCATCAGTATCAACAAAAAATACTGTTTTCCCAGAAATAGATTCTTTGGTGATCGGTAAGGTTAAATCTACGCCCCAATCGAGTAACACTTGAAATAATAAATCTTCAGCGGTTCTATCTTCACGAATATTTGAAACTTGTGAGAGTAGATCACGTTGTTTTACCGAATCTGGCGTGCAATAAACATCTTTTATATTTGAGTTATCAATTTTTAATACACGAAATCCAATGTCTAGTTGATCGATTCCTTCTTTTCCGGCATTTTCTTCTTTAATTTTTTTACCAGAACGACGAATACGTTCTTTACCTATTTCAGCAATGGTTATATATCCAGCTTTAAATGCCTCACTATTTGAAGAGCATGGCTCTGGAATCTGAACCATTATGTGTTGACGTTTACCACCATCTTCAGCATTCAAAAACATGATGGCATGTGCCGTTGTTGATGAGCCAGAAAAGAAATCGAGAATAATATCTGAATTTTTAGTGGAAATCTTAAGCATTCGATAAATAAGACTTGAAGGTTTTGGAGTATCGAAAGGAGCTTTAGTATTAAATAAAGCTTTCAATTCTTTGTTAGCAGCGTCATTATGACCAACATCTTCAAATGTCCACCATGTATCTGGAACCCTACCTTGCTGTACCTCATTTAAATACCGTTTTAATTGTGGTGCACCTTTGCCATCTTTCCCAAAATATATTTTATTATCCTTTATCCATGCCAACATGGTATCTTTACTTGCACGCCAACAACTCCCCTCAGGTGGCATGAATTTTTCGTTAGTATTAGGATTAATTATTGGATAAACACCAGATTTTGAAAATGTTCTGACTAGCAGGTTATCTGAGCGCCATAATCCTTTACCATCATTGTCATTATTTTTATATGGCCTATCCATTTCTTCAGTTCTAGGTAGTAATTGTCTATCAAAGCTACTAGTTTTTTGGTAAACAATTATATGATCGTGAAGATTAGAAAATCCTTTTGCATCATTTGTTGCGGCATATTTCTTTTGCCAGACAATATTTGCTATAAAATTTGACTCCCCAAATATCTCATCACATAATTTTCTAAGATTTGCAACTTCACCATCATCAATCGAAATAAAAATTACACCATCTTCTCTAAGCAAATTTCTTGCCAGTTTAAGTCTTGGATACATCATCGTCAGCCAATCAGAATGAAATCGACCATTAGCCTCTGTATTAGTAATCAGACGATTACCAACTACATCCTTTTGATTTGATCGTTGTAGATAAGAATCAGTACTCTCTGAAAAATCATCTTCATATATAAAATCATTTCCTGTGTTATACGGCGGATCAATATAAATCATCTTGACTTTATTAAGATAAGTTTCCTGCAGCAATTTGAGTGCATCCAAATTGTCACCTTCAATAAAAAGATTTTTTGTCGTATCAAAATTAACACTTTCTTTACGACAAGGCCGCAGCGTTTTAGCAATAGGAGCATTAGCTGTTAGTAAAGCTTCACGCTTGCCAGGCCAAGTAAGTTGATATCGCTCTTGTTGTCCTTCTACTACTGAGGTCGAAAGCTCTTGACGCAATTGATCAAAATCAATGACTCGTTTTAATGAACCATCGTCAGTACGCGTCTCTGTCACGCACTGAGGAAACAATTCTTTTAGTTTAATAATGTTGTCATTTGTATAATTACGCGTGCGCATCTTTAATTTTTTCATAAAAAATTACTCCTCGTAGAGTTTTTAGCTAGACAATATTTCTAATTCTTTTTTTATAATTTTGAGTTTGGCATTAAGTTCAACCTTACGATTAAACTGCTTTTCTTTTAGTAAATGAGTTTCAATTTTTGAATATTCATTTTTTGTTATATTTATTTTTTTTAATCGCGCCACTAGTTCTTTAAGCGATTCTCTTGGACGCGGTGATTGTGCTATCAGTCGAAACATCATTTGCTCATAAATGCCTTCCAAATTAAGGGAAAATGGCAGTGCTATGCGCTCACTATTTTCTAATTGCCAAGGTGTTTCAAAATAATCATCAGTCACCCACTTGCTGACATCAGCATCACTAGGACGTTTATATGCAGCAACGCACTTAATACGGCTTTCAAAAATAACCTGAAAATAAATTGGTAGAGGAATAGCCTGATCAATGCAACGTAATACATCTTCGCTAAGATCGTTTGTTTTTGAGTAAATTGAAAAAATTTCAATTTCTGGCACATTAGGACGAGATGACAAATTAATTGTTTCAGGTGACAATTTATACTGCCAAATAATTTTATCTACTTGCGAAACAAATTTATCGCGTACAGCATGACCTGGACTGGCTTTATCATATATTTTACTTTTTGGTATAACCTGACCAACTTCAGCGTTTTTAGGATATTGAAACAATGCGTGACTCATCTTCCCTCCGCGCACCTAAATAGCCGCTTGAATAACAAGAAAGGCAATGAGTTCAAAATCATCAACACCTGCTATTGTATTAACTAGCGCTGTTGTACGACCACCACTAAAAAGACTGTCGATATCTTTTTCTTTTTTGACATCGATAATTGAATGAATCGCTTTATCAAGTAAATCAGAGTAAATCTGCATCTTACGACCATCATCAGTCACTCGATTAAATAATTGGCAAGCATGGGGAATAGGCTGAATATGGCTTTTACAGGAAGTGCGGACGATATCAAGCATGCGCTTAACTTCTGTGTGATTAATGATTACTTCACCGTCTTGACTAATGTACACAAGATAATATGGATGCATACGATTATGCTGATTGATATTGACTTTATAATTTCGATTACGCAGGGTGAAGATAACACCAGACGACAGTCCTTGCTCAGCAGGCACAACCGCGTGCATGCCATTTGGCATATCGGATAAATCGCCATTAGCTTTAATATATTTGAGTAAGTCCATACGAAAATCATTAAGGCCAAGATCAGTAATAGAAACGCCTGTTTTAAGGTCTTCCATTTCTATCACTTCATCTTGTAAACGACGTAACTGCTCTTTACGGTAAGAGACATCGTGAGATTGAGTGGTCAGTACATTATCATCACCCGTTGCTGTTACATCGGCGATGATCATGCGATTTTCAACACGCTCTTTAAGATTAATATATTCGTCCAGGGTGATATCAGGCCAATAATTTACTAATTGAATGTAAGCATTCTGCGAACCAATGCGATCTATACGCCCGAATCGCTGAATTATACGAACAGGATTCCAGTGAATATCATAATTAATCAAATAATCGCAATCTTGTAAGTTTTGACCTTCAGAAATGCAATCAGTTGCAATTAAAATATCAATCTCTGCTGATTCGTTGGGAAGAATGGATTTTTTATCTTTAGAACGCGGTGAAAACAGTATAAGCAATGATTGAAAATCATTTGTAGTTTTAAGTGTAGATTTTGGATTGTCACCGCCTGTTATTTTTCCAGTATGTAACTGATGCGAATCCAGCAAATAAGTAGAAAGGTTTTCATATAGGTAATTTGCTGTATCTGCATAAGCAGTAAAAATAAGAATTTTCTTATTATCTGGATTAATTGGTTCCATCAATTTAGCATTGATTAATTCTTTAAGATGCTGCAACTTGGCATCATCTTTCGGTGTGATTTTATTCATCTCAATGAGCAGCGCATCTATTACTACAAGATCAGCTCTTAATTCATGCTCCCACGATGGCAAATCCATATCAGATAAACTAATTTGAACTTTACTACCAATTTTATCATCATCAGCATCCGGTAATTCGTCTTCATCCGGTTCAGAATTTACAAAGCTTGTTGCGATATCAGTAAATTTCGTGCATTCGCCTGTTTGTTTAAATATCTCGATTTTGGAAAGTGTAGCGCGATGGGTATTTTGGAGTTTTTCCAGTGTAAGTCGAAAAGATGCCACAGAACTTTCAAGGCGTTTTAACAAATTTGTGGTCATCAGTGCTTGAAGGCTTTTTTCACGATCAACTTGTTTAAATTTACCCTTGCCTCCGGATACTTCCGTATCATACAACTCTTCGTATTTAGCAAGACGACTCGGTAAAATATAACTAACTGGTGCATAAACCGCTAATCGCAATTGTGAAAGTTGACTAAAGATATCATTAAAATCGATCACATCTGGTCGATGAGTTAGCTGACAACGGAAAGATAACGGCTTTAGACGCTCAGGAAATTTGCCAATATCCTTGGTATCATAAAAAGTCTCAATATGCTTGCGCGAACGTGCAATAGTTACGCTATCAAGTAACTCAAAAAAGTCAAAATCTAACGTATTAAGAATAGCAGACGCTGTTCGCTCTTCTGGCGGCAGACTTGACCATCTGTTAAAAGCAGCCTGAGCCTTACGAAAAATCTCTTCAATATCTTTTTCAGTCCGTAATTTCTTCTTAAGATTTTCAGAGTTTCCTTCGTAAGCAAGTGCAAGTTGGTTGCGTAGATCATTGAATCGATTGTTTACTGGCGTTGCCGAAAGCATTAAAACTTTTGTTTTGACACCTTCTCTAATAACTGAATTCATCAATTTTTGGTAGCGTGTTTCGCGATCTTTAAACACTTCGTTATTACGAAAGTTATGCGACTCATCTATTACAATAAAATCGTAATTGCTCCAATTGATCCTATTAAGCTGCGTACCAAATGATTCGCCACTTGTCCTCTGTAAATCAGTATGACAAAGCACATCGTAATTAAAACGATCTTTAGCAAAGATATTAGTCTTAAGATTTCGGTTGTAATTCAACCAATTGTCAGCAAGTTTTTTAGGACAAAGAACCAAGACGGAACGATTACGCAACTCATAATATTTAATTACAGCCAATGCAGTAAATGTTTTTCCAAGACCAACACTGTCAGCTAAGATGCAGCCATTATACGTTTCAAGCTTATTAATAATGCCAGTAGCAGCATCTGCCTGAAAATTGAAAAGACTCTTCCAAATTAAACTGTCTTGATAACCTGTACGATCGTTAGGTAACACATCCTCATTGAGATCAGTAAGAAACTCGCTGAAAATATTATAAAGCATAAAGAAATAAATACGCTCCGGAGAATTTTCCTGATAAACAGAGGAGATGTAATCACAAAGACGAGTAGTCACATCTTCTAATTTTTCTGTATCATTCCAAATTTGGTTAAAAAGATTTATGTACTGCTTTGTGAATATAGGCTCATTCACTTTGTTAACAAAATTCGATATAGCATTTCCTTGTTGATAACCCAAATCGACCGCCGTGAAGCCATGAAGAGGAAGATAAGCAGTATCAATATCATTGGTTTGAATACATGCAAACTGTTGCATGGGTGCCTTGCCCCGATTGGAACGAAAAGTCGCTTTCCGATGCACCCACTCTGCGCATTCCTTGGCAATGGCTCGTTGTGTAAGTTTATTTTTAAGCTGAATTTCAAACTCGCTGCCATAGAAGCTACGCTCGCGCTCTTTTTTTGGAATATAGAACTCACGGCGCTCTTTCTTGATTTTATCTATTACTTCATCAGGAACAAACGTAGGCGAGGTGAACATAAATTCAAGTTTTTCTATATTTTCTAGCTCATTTTTTAAGGCTTCAAATGCATAGATAGAAAAGCATGATGCAGCAATCTTTAGCTTTGAACCTGCTGTTATAGTCTGTTTAAAACTATCACCAAGTAAATTGTTTATATTATCAATTACTTCCATAGCATCCGCGTTTACTAACTAATTGTAGCCATTTTTAGATTGTCTAAAAAATGAAATGAGGAGGCGATTATGCATTATTTTTGTTTATGTTTCCAGATAATGAGCAATAATTGACATTTCTAAATTGGACAGACAAGATAATGAGCAATAAATCATCAATCAACGTGCGAGATTGCCTCCCTTTTTTGAGGAGAAATTAGTGTCCAAAAAATTGGTATGTTTCAAAAAACATTTTAATCTTGGTGATTCATGGAGTGATATGGACAGAGAAGAATTTATCAAAAAAGCAAAAGTTGCATTGGCTGCAGCTTAACTTTCTGGAACACTTTCTATTCGAGCAAGTGCCAAGCTTCTTTGTACTCATTCGGAATTTCAGAAGCTTTCAGCTGGCGGATGTCACTATCTTTGCCGCCACGAGCTAAGTAGTCTTTATGCCCACAAGCAATCGTTTCAGCAACGAATTTTGCAGGCAGGATATATGCTGTGTGGAAAGTCCGCCCTTCATCGAGCAAGACGAGCACGTAAAAGAGCGTCGGGCAAAAAATATACTGAAATCTTTCGTCTTTCTTGCTCATACGCCATTGAGATGCGCGTCGACTCGTCTTAACTTGGAGCCCACAAACTTTCAATCCTTCTTTTTCATCAGAAAGAAGGATGTCAGTACCGTTATGGTTATGGCGCTGGATGTTTACTGTCCAGCCGCGCATCGTAGCCTGACTAGCAATGTAGTATTCACCAGCTTCACCGAGGGCGCCCTTGCCTATTTCTTGGTTCATTTTCACACCCTTCCTTTTGACGGACTGTAAAGGAACATGCGACACGCCGCCAAATGTATTCAATAATAACATAGTAACATGAAGTGACTAATATGCTTTCTATTTATGGCAAAGCGTCATCCAAAGGGGCTGACTGCCCCTTTACCCCGTAATATTATTAGTGTTCACGTTCATAGTGGTATGATTCAATCCTAGATTAATCCTACATTTTCCATAAAGCGTCTTGCTTCCATTCCGAATTAAATCCCATTAATTTTAGAGGAACATTCGCTGTCATATGTTTTTCAAAAAGTTGGAATAGCCTATCTTTCCAAAAAGAATGGGGAGAAACAGCCATATGGAATAACATCAACAGTGCAATTTGTTCTTTGAGAGTCCCGGGAGTGCAATTAACCTTCGCCAGTTCCTTTAAATACCTCGGCTTGTATACAAACCACTTATCCCAAAGTCTGGCGTGATGCGCGCATATATTACGGGTATATCGCAGTGATTCCATGCCCGATTCAACAATATTTGGATGGAACTTAAATATTTTACATATTTCGGATTTATCTTGATGATATTTTAGGTAACGAAACAAGCTGGTGCATTTTCCAAAAGAAAGATATTCAAACACCATCCAGCTTGGCGGAAAATGAGGATCATTATATTTTTTGTAAAAATGATTGATGCTGCCTTCCGAGTTTTTATCACCGCATAAAGATTTAATTTCTTTTTTAAATGTGTCTTTCCGGTAAAGCTGCATGGCCCTGCCGAAAAGACACGGACGATCTCTTACACGTAACCAAATCTGCTCGCTCGTTTAGCGCGCTTTTCGTTAGTTAATATTTCTCTTTCTTGAATAACTTGCCCTTCTGTAAGATTGTTTCTGACAAGTTCTGCTTTAGCAAGTGTCATTAACTCATTAATCAAATCATTTGTTTTAATTTCAGCAGGATCATAACGAAATAATTCAAGACGATTTGTTGGAGGATGTTTTAACGCTTCATTTTTTTCATGAATTGATTCTGCAATGACAAAGAGTCTTGCTGCATTTTTTTCAACTCGATAATTCTCCAGTGCTGAGCGTGATTCTAATAATAAAGCTTCTTTCGTCTTGTTTCTCTCGAATTTGAATTTTTCGTTTACACTAGGAAGGCCACAGTGAACCATACATATTTTATTATTGATATACTTACGCTTATCCTCTAATTTTTGTATAAGCTTAATAAGTTCTTTATCGAGCTCAAATGGCAAATCGGCAGGAAAATTGGAACCATGCTTTGCAGGATTAAACATCTTAGCAATTTGCTTCCACTCATTGTCTAAATCATTTTTTGCTGATTTGTGATGTTCCATTGCTTCTGATGCGAAAAGTATACAATCATTTATGATTTCAGTTAATTGAGCAGGAGGGTATTGAAAAGAAGCGACTCTCATTTTAACGTCTTTCATCCATATATAAAATTTTGCTATATCGCCTGTTTGCTTATATTCTTTAAGATACTTTTCTATACTTATAACAGCAAAACAATACATATAGAAAGGAGGCGTTTTTTCTACGTGAGCGCCTTTATGACGGATTAAATTAATAAGATTATTTATTTTTTTATCGCTTAAACCATTTTGAGTAAGAGACTGTGAATTTATTTCTGGTCTAAGTTTCAATTGATCTGTGAAATAATGCCCTAAATCCAACTGCGTGATGATTTCATTAAAATTAGGATCTTGTCTCGTAAGAATGATATCTTTATGTCCTTCTTTATCAAAAAAAATAATGCTAGGAGGTTGTTGGACGATCACTGCTGTATTATTTAGCTCAGTATTTTCGTTTAATGTAGGCATTAAAAGAACTTCGAACGCTAGTTGACTCTTACGCCAAGAGAGATCAAAAAACTTTTTTTCGTCTTCATATACTTTTTTTAAATACGCATTAAAAATTTGTTCTAATGATTCAAATCTTTCATAAAAAGGGAGTGTTAAACGATAAATTCTTTGCTCAATTTCAGATATTTTCTGTGAAACTAAAAGCAGAGAACGGGTTATTTCAGTGTTCATCTCAAGCAATTGATTCATCAGTTCATCATGTACCTTGATGGCTGAAAATTGAGTGATGTCAATGTAGTTAGCTGAGGCACTCAGCAGTTCAATTTCAGCATGTAATAATTCGATTTTACGTTTCATTGCAACAATAGTGCTTTCTTTTAGTTCTTTTAGTTCTTTTTCAAGAGAAGTTTTTTCGGCGTTTAATTTTTCTTTTTGAGCAGCGAGCTCTGCAAGTCTAGCTTCTTTTTCAGATTTGTATTCATGATGAGTGGTTTGTTCTTTGACTCCGTGTGCAAACATATTATCTCCTAATAAAGATAAGTATAAAAAGATTGGCAGAATAACATAAATCGCATTTTTGCAATATTGGTATAGAAGAGTCTGCAATCGCTCAAAATAAAAAACGGGATCAATAAGCTACGTATTTTTTACTGGGAAAAATAAGTCAACTATATGATTATATTAAATATTTTTTTGATTTGTGTAACAGTTTGATCAATTTTTTGAGCGAAATTGAGTTAACTAAATGATTATATTACAAAATTTTCAATTATATGATTAAAGGGCGGCATTTTTTCTGTGTTATAGCAGAATAGAAATGTCCCCTTTCTTAACCGGATAGAAATGTCCCTTTTTGTTTAAATTATACACCCCAATTCAGGGGTATATTTGATTTGTTAAGTGCCAGTTTTTTTAAACCAATTAGGATTAAATCGATTCCAAGGTGATTTACGTTTATTTCTTTTTCCTACAGCGCTTGCGCTAAGAGGAATCACAGAAGATTTTTGTTCTGATAATGACTCAGGGCGTTTAGATAATTTCTTTATTACTAATTGTTGATCCCCATACCATGCACTTGTTGATCCATCTAAGTGACGGCGAATTAAAATTTTTCTGGTAGGTTTAACAATATGTCCACTTACTTTTTCTATTTGATAGCAGTCACTCATAAATGAAAATGTCCAATCGTTGCGTACCACTCTTTCATATTCCCAGCATAAAATCTGATTGAGGTCTAAATCATTTAATGGCAAATGAGCTGACTCAAGATTTCGTGCAGGTTTTGCAAATTTTTGATTTAATTTATCTGTAAAATATTCTTTTAAAATTACATTGGCATCTGATACGTTTTTTATTTTTTTTAATCGCAGCTCTTTTACAAATCGATCTTGATAAACACCATGCTTACGTTCTACTCGACCTTTAGCTTGCGGCGAATACGCTTTGATAATGCAAATTCCAAGCTTTTTACAGGCTTTTTCTACATGACTGAATGTTTTATCCTTAGGAGATACATATACATTCTTCAAGTCAACATAAAATGCTAGAGGAATTCCGTAACGCTCTATCCACTCCCATATTACTTTAAAAACACAGTGCGTAGTTTCTCCTGATGCCATATAGGTTGTGTTTTCGGCAAGACTGCACAACCTTACCGAAAGCTCATGAATTTTCATCATCAATATGGACTCCATCCAGAAACAACATATGGAAATGAATAGTTTGCTCCGGTTTTATCCCAAAAGATTGATCCTGAATGGCTTAGCGATAGCGATAAGAAGAATTTGCTTCCTGTGTTTCTTTAAACTGATCCACTTGAAACTGAATTTCACGGGAGTCTATTTGCTTTTCTTCTGGTTGAGACAATATCCCAGATAAAAGTAAAGAGGCTACTCTACCAGACTGAGCTCTGTTTTCTGTTATGGGAGAGTGAGGCGCCTGTGTATTTCCATTTTCTGATTTTTGCTCTTTTTCTATATTCTCTAAATTCATTACGAAATTTGAGAATAATACAATGCAGATTGGTAAATGTTTTACAAATAGAACTATTTTGCTGTCATCATTTAGATTAATTGCGCTCAAAATTTCATTTTTTATCCAAAATAAAATAGACTTTTCTTCACTTTTTAACTGACTTTCAATCTCATCAAGGGTCAAAGAGCTGCCGTCATCCTTCACGTATGGTTTAAGATAAGTAATTTGTTTTTGCACTCCAACATTACATTGAGTAATAGTAATACCCTGTAGACTTGCTCTTGTTTTTGGACAAGTGTTATGTAGATTTTGCCAACTCTGAAAAGCTATTCTTTCAAAAATTTGCTGAACACCGTTCACGTTATACGTAAGAGGTTCACTTATAAGCACTTGGGTAATCGGACAGGTAAAGCTTTGGACTCTTTCGGTAAGGTAATCCCTTATAAAAGCGGAGATAATTACGATATTATGAGTTGTAAAAAAATTCTGAATGGGTATATTCTGAACACCAAAAATTTGAGCAATAGGGTGATTTATTTCGCCTAGTTTCACTATCTGTTGTTCAGTTAAAGTATTTTCAGGAGAAATGAGTTTTTCTAAGATAGCCCCTTTACAATGGGTTCTTAAAAGAATTATGGTAGCAGTAGTAAATGAGTGGCCCGCTAATAGATCTTCCCAAATCAATTCTAATAGCTGAGATGCCTCCGCTTTGCTTTCACCTAAATGCTGCCGATGCATGATACCACGCCTGTCCAAGCCTTCCTTATCACCCAAGAAGATGGCCTTCTCATAAAAATAAATCGCTCTAGCGTAATCGACGGGAAAACCTGCTCCATAGTGATACATGAGAGCAAGTCCAGTCATGGCAGATCTATTCCCCAAAGCGATGGCTTGCTTTAACAACCGAATTGCCTCAGGGTAATCACGGGAATCACCCTGTCCCATATAGTGCATTGTAGCTCGGTTGTTCATGGCATCCGAATCACCCAAAACTATGGCTTGTTCAAACAAGCGAATCGCCATAGAGTAATTAAGTGGACAACCTTGGCCATTATAATGCATGGCAGCACGGTTATTCATAGCATTTGTATTACCTAAGGCTACGGCTAGATCAAATAAACGAATCGCTTCAGAATAATTCACCTCAGTACCTTGTCCATCCTTATACAGAAGAGCACGACCATTCATGGCAACTGCATTACCCAAGGTGATGGCTAGATCAAACTGGCGAATCGCCTCTCTGTAATTAATTGGACCACCGTGCCCCTGATGATGCATGCAAGCACGGTTGGCCATGGCATCTGTATCTCCCAAGGCGATGGCTTTGTTATACAAACGTATCGCTTCATGGTGATCAACCGGGACGCCTTGTCCATATTGATGCATGTAAGCAAGGTTATTAATAGCTTTTGGATGTTTCAGAGCAATAGCTTGCTCATAAAATTTAATAGCTTTTCTGTAGTCAGGCTCACCACAAAGCCTGCCGCTGCTATTAATTATGCCTAAAAATGTCAGTGCATTTGCAGTTTGAATAGAACCTGGTTTTTTCTCTTCTTCTTCCAATCTGCAATGTGCTTCTTCAACGTTTTTTTGGATAGTCTCTTTTATATGAGCAGATTCTACCTCGGAGACGATTAATTTCTTTATAAGATCAAGCCACTTGGAATAATAATCATATTTACCATCTAGAAGTTGAGCCGTGATTTGGATTATCATTTCCACAGGACTGCGATTGAAGTCGATTTTTTCTTCAGGAAGCATTTGTCGTACATTAACAGGGTTTTGATTCGTTCTCCAAGCAGGGTGCTCAGGCAAAATGAATTCCAATAATTTATTATTTTGCCCTGGCATAGAACCAAAAGTATCTTGAATTTCTAAAAGAATTTCATTAATTGCACTTAGATAGGTTTCTTTTTGTGCTGTCTTAAAATATCCATTTAAGCCGTTGTGAATAGGCCAAAAATCAGGATTAGAAGAATAAGAAGTTTTTTCAGGTATATCTTTAAAACTGACACATAAACGAAAAGAAACAGGCATGATGTATTTTAATTTTTCTAAAAAATTCATAGCCATATCGGCATCATTAATTTCAACCTGCAATCCATCTCGTTTGATTTCTTCAGTAGGATTGTTAATAAGGTTAATTGCGTGATTTATGGAATTCCATCTTGTAAAAACATCAGATAACCGTGGACCATCGATTTTAATTGTTGGCATATTAAATCTCTTTTAAATAGATAAATATAATATCATAAACTATCTGATTGCATAATTTTTAATAGGCATTTGTGTAGGTGACAAATGAATTGGCCGTGTATTTTCGGTGAAAAATTATAGTATGGATTGTACACGATAAAAAGTCTTTAGCGCAATAAATATTCATTTTAGAACATCTTGTCTATTTTATATTATTTATATCTTATTGATTTCTATGAGTAAATTCGTTAGCCTTGCCGCCTCGTTTAAATGGACTGATAGATGGCATGAGTCACGATGAGCTACCAAAAGTGATAGATAAGTCTCAAGCTGATATTGATACAGCTATTGCTGCAATTAAAGCAAGTGAGATCGAAGGTAGCACCAAAGATTTCGCCATATCCTGCATCAAATTAGCTGTTTGGCTCCCTAAAGCATTGCTTGAACATAAAATAAAATTATCGAATTTACGCAAACTTATCTTTGGTCTTGGCAGAAAAAATAAAAAAAAGGCAAATGATACAGCGCAATCCAACACAACAGGTGACGTTAAAAATAATAATGATGCGACTACGCCATCCGGTTCGGAATCAATTGAAACTGAAACATCATCACCATCTCCCTCAGCAACTGCAACCAATGAAGTTACTAAATCAAAATCGGGGCATGGGCGCTTACCTCATACAGCTTATATCAATACTACTGAGCATCAAGTTTCACACGCCGAATATAAAGTAGGTGATTCATGTCCGATGCTCTGTGATGGAAGATTATATTGCATTGATCCTGGGGTAATTGTACGTGTTAAAGGACAGAACCTTGCGTCTGTACATAAATACTGGATTAATAAATTACGTTGCGCATCGTGTGGTTATGTTTTTGTTGCGGATATTCCACATCATGTTGGAACTGAAAAATATGATGCTGCATTTAAAGCCATTTTAGCGTTACAAAAATATTACGTGGCTATTCCGTTCCGCAGGCAAGCATACTTTCATTCCTTGCTAGGTGTACCATTACCCGTATCAACGCAATGGCAGCTGATTGAAGAAGTGGGTGGCGCTGCACTACTGATTTTTCCAACGTTAGAACGCATGGCTGCCAATGGTGAACTCATACATAACGACGACACATCTGTTAAAATCACCGATATCATCCGTCACAATCGTTTGCACCCAAGCAAAGAACGCACGGGTATGTTTACAACCGGTATTCTTTCACGCACAGAACAGCGAGACATTGCGCTCTTTTATAATGGCACAATTCATGCGGGTGAGAACATGGAAAAGCTACTACAAAAACGTGATACGAAATCAGGTGATGTGATACAAATGTGTGATGCATTAAGTCGTAATATTCCAGCATCATTTAACACTATTCTCTGCAATTGCTTGAGTCATGGATTTAGAAAATTCGATGATCTCAAAGAATTTTATCCTGAACCATGCATTCGCGTGATTGAACTCATTGCTGGTGTATACAAAAATGAAGAGAAGACAGTTGGATTAACCAAACAGCAGCGACTTGAATTTCATCAAAAGCATAGCGCTTCAATCATGGATCAATTATATGAATACATATCACATCAGTTGGATAGTAAGCAAGTTGAACCCAATGACTCACTCGGAAAAGCAATGCGATACATGTTGAAACATTGGCATGAGCTGACTCAATTTTTGCGTATTGCAGGGGCTCCGCTCGACAACAACGCGCTGGAACGCGCATTAAAAATCCCTATTCGTGGACGACGTACTTGGTTGTTTTATAAAACCCAGTACGGCGCCATGATTGGAGGTGTCCTCACAAGCGTGATTTACACTTGCGCGTTAGCAGGTATCAATCCATTGAATTACCTGATTGCATTACAAGAGCATAAGAGTCAAATTGTTAAAGAACCTGAGCGTTGGTTACCTTGGTGTTACCAAGATACACTTGCATCATTGTTAGCAGCATAATTTACTACGCATCGCCAATCTTGAGGAATAGCTGCTTTCATAGGATCGCCTTGCGCTAAAAGAATTTGCAATTCACTTGCGCGAAGAGAAACCGTTGAGAAATTTCTTGCTGGCCACCAAGCAAGTTTTCCTTGGCTAAATCGCTTTTGGCATAACCAAAATCCGTTTGCATCATACACAAGTAATTTGACGGATGTGCGTGCGCGATTTGTAAATGCGAATATTGTTCCGCTAAATGGATCACATAATAGCTTTTGCTGACACTGCGCCTTAAGTCCGCATATCCCTTTCCTAAAGTCGATGGGTTCTACAGCAAGTAATAGTCGATGTTGTGATGTAATTTGCAGCATCGTTTTATTCCATATATTTATTAATAATTGCAGGTAACGATGTAACAGGAAACGCATCAATTTTAAGAATGCCGCCATTAGCACGATGCAATTCGATCGAGCATGTGCGGTCAGAGTTGGAGAACGATACTATGGGTTTGCTTGTTAACGATGAAGATTTATTAATTCTTGCTTCGACAAAATGAATGCTTGGGTTCGTTTTAATATTATCTTTTATTTGACTGGTGTTGATTCTCAATGCTTGTGTGATATCCATTAATGAATAACGATCAATTAGTGTTTTAACATAATTCCATAAATAATCTGGTATTCTTTCCCGTTGTTTTGTGCGTGTTTTTCGCCAGTGTTCGAAATGGGATTTAACTTCATCTAATGATAATAAGTTGTCTTGCATTGCTTGCCTCAATTAAATATTAAGACGATTAGATTAGTTGTTAAGCAAGGAAGAGGTCACGCAGCTCTACCGAAAACTCAGAAACAAGCTGGTGCATTTTCCAAAAGAAAGATATTCAAACACCATCCAGCTTGGCGGAAAATGAGGATCATTATATTTTTTGTAAAAATGATTGATGCTGCCTTCCGAGTTTTTATCACCGCATAAAGATTTAATTTCTTTTTTAAATG